>Ga0307431_1000024_pt1 | contig 140951 bp, 114 predicted proteins | sample SalMarWE160170MG_FD_202155 | JGI IMG/M metagenome (GOLD analysis project Ga0307431, IMG submission 202155) | Salt marsh sediment microbial communities from the Plum Island Ecosystem LTER, Massachusetts, United States - WE1603-170 | ecosystem: Environmental > Aquatic > Marine > Intertidal zone...
CGAAGCATTTCTTAAAATGCTTCGGCCCATTTTGTGCGCTTTGAGGAGAAGCCCGCATCGACTCGTGCTACGCAGCGCTTCACAGAGTAGGAAATGTGGGGCTATTGATTCCTGTATAACTAATGATACGACGCAGGAGATATAGAACAAAAATGTCATTCCCGCAACAGCGGGAATCCAGCCATTTTACTATCGTTTTCTGGACTCCTGCTTCCGCAGGAGTGACAAGTCTAGATAATTTTCTTTAGCATTATTATTACAGGTGTCAATAAATATAATAAAGTCCGCCCTGTATGGTATGAATAAACCTCAAAAGCTTTCGGTGGTTCTATGAGAAAGGTCGTTGTCTATCGAAAGAGCTAAGATGGCATGACAATAAGACCCAATCAACTAAAAGTGTCCACAGATTCTCGATGTGCTGGATTGTTGTCATCGTGGATCCCTCGACTGCGCTCGGGACAGGGCTTTAGCCGGCTTTGGAATATAATGCGTCCGAAAACGAAGCAAATCAATATTTGCACATCAACATAAACCATCGTCCACGTACGGATTTGATATAGCCCGGATTACCACACAACTGGTAATAGACTGTTTATAGGGCTGCCTTCCAAAAGTCTTTGCAGAGTCAGTTTGTACCTAAAGCCGGCTATCGCCTAAGCCGAACTTAATACCGGGGAGGGTAACCTACAGGCAAACGCTATTTACGAGCAGGAGCTGATGGATCACAAACAGAGACATAAAAGATTGCGTCTGCTTATCAACAAGCTGAATAAGGATCGCAAAAGGCAGGCCAAGAAAATAGACATACTTTGCAATGATATCATTGCTGCGCAACGGAGCTTTATTCAGGCCCTCAATACCGTCAGCTTCGCGGAAGATTTTTACAGGTCAATAATAGGCGTTACAGATCTCAATAAACTTTTGAACATTGCCGATAGATACATCAGGGATGAAATCCCTGATGCAAATGTCACCTTCTTCTTGCGTCAGGCAGATGGTTTTAAATTGCACATATCTGAGACTAGTAGGCCAATTACACTCGAAAAGCACCGCTTGGAGAATTGTCTCAACGGCGAATTAGCTGAAGCCATTAGCCAGTCAAATAAGAATCTCACACTTGATGATATGTTCAACATGGGTCTGCAGAGAAATAAGATCAGACAGAGCAAATTATCAGCGATTACGGTCCCATTAGGGGATTTTCCCCGGTCAGCGGGCTTTATTCTGATTTACCGCACATCTTTAATTGAGCTAAATTCTCAGTATGTGGACAAGATCTCTGCGGTGACATGTGGTCTTTCTCAGGCAATACAAGCATGTCATGTAGCTTTGCAGTCGACAGACTAAGGATGGGGATATCATTCTTGAGTTTCATCTCGAGCATTTAACTTTAAATCAGTTGAGTTGTCTGAAGCCACCCAATTCTTATATCAGACCTGACAGTTTCATGTTCACTCATTTTTTTTCTGTTAGTACGCGCCATTTGTGGCGGCGATTACGATGGCTTAATCAATTTCAGTTCACAGAGAGAGTGCCGAGGACCCTGAATTATTTCTCTTGCACATACTCACGGGGCACAACATAATGACCACTGGTTTTGACCTACAGTTCAGGCTTTTTTACAGCACTTGGCATAGTAATCGTAGATGAGGGTCGAAAATTCTGCCGTGTGTTTGTGAACAAGCATAAAACCCGGATTTAGGAGGCTCAAAAATGGATGATAACCAAACCAAACAAATCAATATGGTCGAATCTACAGATTGCCTCGAGGCCGTTGGTGTCATTAGAAGATGGAAGAATTTTATGTTTTTAGTTATGGCGTTATGCCTACTGCTGCTACAGGCTTGCTTTTGGCTTGTGGACGTCGGCTATGTTGGAGCCAAAGCCAAGAGCGAAGCTGTGCAGGTCTCTCTTCCGGGAATGGAGCAACAGCAGGTGCCGAAAGTTACACCCCCAGCCGAAGATATTGTTGCGCCCCTTGGCGATGATGAGGCTGGTCAACAGGTTAAAGAATCGAGTGAAATTGAAAAAGCTGCTAAGGCAGCTATAGAACCAACTGGTACCGAAGTTGAGGTCTCGCAGCCGGAACAGATAGTGACGGGCTTTGGGATAAAAAAGCAGCATGTGATTTGGATAATTCGGTTCTGTAATTTTGTTCTCATTGTAGCCGCTGCGCTTTATTGTCTGACAATGCTCTTTGGCCTGAAGATATCGCTTGTTGGCAGGCTCGGTGGCATAAATCATATTTGCCGCGCGTTTTTTCTGTCACTTGTGATATTTGTTCTGCTGCTACCTTGGCAGAGCTGTTTCGGAAGTATTATCGTGGGAGTGATGTATACTCAAGATGAGTTGATGAGGTCCTGTGCTGCTAAGGCTGACAGCATATCCCGCATTGCCCTTCACTATTTAAGATTCAGCGGTTATTGGCTAATCGTTTTCTTATTGCTTATCCTCTCACAGTTACGAAGTTTTCGGTGGACAAAGACTATTCTTCGTCGCCTGGAGATTATATAAGCGGGGTAAAGGCCTTTCCGTCATGGGGGGCAATATATCTGGCAGTGGCTGCGTATTTACTGTAGCCACCGGGACGAATGAACTCACAAAGTGGGTATCAAGCTGGTGGATATATCTGCCTGAACCTAAGAAAATATTCTATGGACATTTTCTGCGTGCGCCGGCTTAGAGAAATTGCTTGTTCTGTGGTGCTTTACAGGAAAGAGTTCTGAATTATACTTACTCAAACTGACCGGTCCCTTATGTCATCCCTGCGAAAGCAGGGATCCAGTAACGTAACGGTCAAGTGGATTCCCGCTCCCCGCTTTCGCGGGGACAAGTTTACACCTGCGAAAGCAGGTGCGGGAATGACAAATTGTACTGTGTTACCGTTGCATCATCGCTTATGGCAATTTTGTGTTGAAAAACGGTCAGTTTGAGATACTTAGCTGTGGTTATGGCAGAGATTGATGAAAATTCTGTTGGCATTGTCCAAACCAAGAGTGTGCGGCTTGTTGAGTCGGACGAGCCTTTACAATTGGAATGCGGCAAGACCCTAACTCCGATCGACGTCGCATACGAAACCTATGGGCAGCTTAATGAGACAGGTGACAATGCTATCTTGATTTGCCACGCGCTCAGTGGCGATGCCCACGTTGCGGGCTATCATAGTCCCGATGACAGAAAACCGGGCTGGTGGGATAATATGGTTGGCCCGGGAAAAGGGATTGACACTAATAAGTATTTTGTTATTTGCTCAAGTTTTCTTGGCGGCTGTGGTGGAACAACGGGACCATCTTCGATAAATCCACAAACGGGCAAATCGTACGGCCTGGATTTTCCTATCATAACTATCGCTGATATGGTTAAAGTTCAGAAGCTGTTACTCAATAATCTGAGAATAAAAGAGCTTCTGGCGGTAATCGGGGGCTCCATCGGTGGAATGCAAGTCCTGCAGTGGACGATTTCATATCCTGATTTTGTCAAGGCTGCGATTGCGGTCGCGACAACATCCCATCTTGGCGCTCAGTCGATAGCGTTTGATGCGGTAGGCAGAAACGCGATACTGGCAGATGCGAATTTTACCAACGGTCAATACCATGGTAAAGGGGGTTCGGATAGGGGTCTGGCTATTGCGAGAATGATTGGGCACGTAACGTATCTTTCAGAACAGGGCATGCGGGAGAAATTCGGGCGCAAACTGCGAAGTGCCGAGCAGTATAGTTACGATTTCAATTCTGAGTTCGCGGTGGAGACCTATCTTGATTATCAGGGGCAAACGTTCGTAGAGAGATTCGACGCCAACAGCTACCTTTATATTACCAAGGCGGCGGATTATTTTGACCTGCAAAAAGACTACGGGTCATTAACCAATGCCTTTGCGAATACCAGGTCACGATTCCTCATAATCAGTTTTACCAGTGACTGGCTTTTTACACCGGCGCAATCCAGGGCGTTGGTCGAAGCCCTTGCCGCGAAAGGAAAGGACGTAAGTTACTGTGATATTGCATCACCTTATGGCCACGATGCGTTTTTATTAGAGCCGGAAACGTTAGGCAGGTTCATATGCTGCTTTTTGCAGGCTACCTATAGGCCGGAGGCAAGGCAGCAGCCGTGTTCATGTTACGCACGGAGTATGCGGCAGCTTAGCCGATTTGAGCAGGCGCACAGGGCGCGTGTGGATTACGAGCTGATAGAATCTCTGATTGAGCCGAACAGTACTGTGCTCGATATCGGATGCGGCGATGGGGGACTGCTGGTCAACCTTGTGCGCGACAAGAACATAAAGGGCGAGGGCATTGAACTTGACCAGGAGCTTGTGCTGGATTGTGTCTGTCGGCGGCTACCGATTATCCAACAGGACATAGAACAGGGGCTGGGATATTACAGTGACAAGAGCTTCGATTATGTGATACTATCACAAACGGTGCAGACAATAAAAAATCCTGAGAATGTTTTTAAAGAACTTTTACGAGTGGGCAAAAAGGTGATTGTAAGCTTTCCGAACTTTGCTTATTGGCGATGCAGAGCACAGATATTTCTTTCCGGTCAAGCTCCTGTGACGAAACAGTTGCCTTTTAGCTGGTATGATTCACCGAATATACACTTTTTGTCGTTGAGGGATTTTGAGGAATTTTGCAGGAAGTTAGGCGTTAGGATAGAGAAAAGAGTTCCTCTTGTGAAAGCGAGCGTCAGTCCTGTGAGGTTTGCGCCTAATCTGTTCGCTGAGCAGGTAATTTACGTTACGAGCTTAGGGTGAGGTTTGAGGAAGCTTCGTTACCAACCATTGGGTCAGCAAATGTTGGGAGAACTGAAATGAACCAGCTTGAGCGTATAGGAGTGTCACTCGATAGTAAGCTTCTGTCGAAGTTCGATAAGATTATTGCGAAACAGGGCTATCAAAACCGGTCCGAGGCTATACGCGACCTTGTGCGTCAGCAGCTCAGTCGGGAGCAGTTGAGCAATCCGAAAGCCGAAGCCATTGCGGCGATATTTATTGTATATGACCATCACGCAGCTAAGCTTGCAGAAAGGCTAATAGCTCTTCAGCACTCTCACCTTTTGCAGGCAATTTCTTCTATGCATGTGCATTTGGATGAGCATGATTGTCTGGAGATTGTTGTGCTTCGAGGGCAAGCGGGACAGATCAATAAGGTAGGTGAGAGGATATTGAGCATGAAAGGCGTCAAACTCGGGCGAATAAATATTATTGCGATGCAGTCAACTCCTGAATCATGATTGTAGTGCTACAGGCCAAAGAAAGTTTTCGATGTGCTTTTGAATCGATTGTATAAATGCTTCGCAAAATACTTGACAGTTGAGGAGGCCGCGAGGTTTAATAGTTTAACAATATGGGCGATTAGCTCAGCTGGCTAGAGCGCACGGATCACACCCGTGAGGTCACAGGTTCGAATCCTGTATCGCCCAGTAATATCGTCGTTCCTGTTCCATCACTTATCATCTATCCTAACTAAAGATATATAAGGAAAGACTTAAAAGCTGGTGACTTTATATGACTCACAGATAAATCTGAGTGCCAAATAAGTGCCTCTTGGATTGAATGGGACATGGGTCTAATTTGCCTATCAGACGCGAGTTTTATAATGAAATATTACGAAGGCCGTTCCAAGGATGCGGCAGGTCGCATGATATTTAACTAAGACCATGAATAGAAAGTTTTAGGGCCTAAAGGACTGTAAAAAACGAAGCCGGCATTCTTTCACTTGTATCAATGAGCCAGGGGAATGAACAGAATGCATACTATCTGGGAAGAAAAGAATATGACTATCAAACATTGGCGATTACTGTTTATATTGGTAGCCGCTTTATTGAGCGGTCGTTCAAATTACGCCTTTGAAAGACAGGCCGACGGGATTGTGATTGAACTCAAAAAGCAAAAGCCAACAGATGCAGACCGGATGAAAATCCAGGTCTGCGCCGAAAACATTTTTAGGGTGGTCGCGATGCCCGAGGCCTTTTCTTTCAGGCCCAGCCTAATCATTGAGAAACGCGATTGGGACGCGGTGCCCTTTTCGGTGCAGGAAGAAGGGGACACTATCCGGATTTCCACGGCTAAATTAACCGCCGAGGTCTCAAAGAAGACCGGAGAAATTGCCTTCTATGATAAAAATGACAGAGTTATCCTCCAGGAGAAACCTGGAGGAGGCAAGATTATCTCGGCTGCGGAGGTCATGGGGGAACAGACCTGGCATATTCAACAGGTTTTTAAGTCGCCTGAGGATGAAGCGTTTTACGGACTGGGACAGCATCAAAATAACATCATGAATTACAAGGGGCATAACGTAGACCTCTGGCAGCATAATATGGTGGCTGTTGTTCCATTTTTAGTCTCCAACAGGAACTATGGCATCCTTTGGGACAATAACTCCCGCACGAAGTTTGGGGACATCCGAGAATATCAACCGTTGTCATCATTAACGTTGTATGATAAGGAAGGTAATGAAGGGGGATTAACTGCTGAATATTTTCAATCGACAAATTTTACAGAACCACTTACGTCGCGCTGCGAATCGGTGATTGCTCACGAGTCACTGGATGAACAGGGTGGTTTTCCAGAAGGTTTTAATTCCGGTCGAGGTAGCGTGCGCTGGAGCGGCGAAATTCAGACCGGCCAATCGGGCGTTCATACATTCAGATTCTACAGCTCCCACTATGCAAAAGTGTGGTTAAACGGCGAACTTATAGTAGATTCATGGCGGCAGAACTGGTGCCCGTGGACGCACATACTCAGCCTGTCGATGGAAGCAGGTAAACGCTACCCAATAAAAATCGAGTGGTTGCCGAACGATGGTTATATTGGATTAAGATATCTAAGTCCTCCTAAAGAAGAGGACAAAAACACTATGTCGCTTTATTCCGAAGTGGCCGATCAGATCGATTATTATTTCATTTATGGTGATAATTTAGATCAGGTCATTTCCGGCTATCGCAAAAATACAGGTAAAGCTCCAATGATGCCGAAGTGGTCGATGGGTTTTTGGCAGTGTCGAGAACGCTACCAGACGCAGGAGCAACTGCTCTCGGTCGTTAAGAAATTCCGCGAACGGCAAATACCCTTGGATAGTATCGTGCAGGACTGGTTCTACTGGCCGGAAGATAAGTGGGGTAGTCACGATTTCGATCCCAATCGTTTTCCTGACCCGGCCGGTATGGTCAAAGAACTTCACGAAGAACTTCACACCCACATTATGATCTCTGTCTGGCCCAAGTTTTATGTTGGTACGAAGCATTATGAGCAGTTCAAAGAAAAAGGCTGGCTGTATATGCGCAACGTTGAGAAAAAGCAAAGGGACTGGGTCGGCCCGGGTTATGTCTCGACGTTCTACGATGCATACAGCGAAGGCGCACGTGAGTTGTTCTGGAAGCAGATTGAAGAGAAACTGTTTAGTAAAGGCTTTGATGCCTGGTGGCTGGATGCAACTGAGCCGGATATTCACTCAAATCTGTCGATGACAGAGCTTCTGTTGCGCGTAGGGCCAACCGCTTTGGGGACGTCGGCACGTTATCGCAATACTTATTCTTTGATGAATGCTAAGGGCATCTACGAAGGACAGCGTCAAAGCAAGCCCAATCAGCGAGTTTTTATCCTCACTCGCTCGGCCTATGCCGGGCAGCAGCGATATTCTGCTGCGACGTGGAGCGGTGATGTTGCAACGAGATGGTATGATCTAAAGGCGCAGATTTCAGCAGGCTTAAATTTCTGCCTGTCCGGAATTCCTTACTGGACTATGGATATCGGAGGGTTTGCAGTTGAACCTCGATTTGAGCGCAATATAAAAGAAGCTGACCTGGAGGAATGGCGCGAGTTAAACACGCGATGGTTCCAGTTTGGTGCGTTTTGTCCTTTATTCCGGGTACATGGACAGTTTCCCTATCGTGAAATGTTTAACCTCACTCCGGATGATCATCCGGCTTATCAAACCATGTTGGCATACGATAAACTGCGCTACCGATTGATGCCTTATATTTATTCACTCACCGGCATGGTAACGCACAACGACTATACCATTATGCGAGCGCTGGTCATGGATTTTGGTCAGGATAAGAATGTGTCGAATATTGGCGATCAATTCATGTTCGGACCGGCTCTGCTAATTAATCCCGTGACCGAATATAAAGTTAGGACGCGCCGGGTGTATCTGCCTGCCCCCCTTCTTGCCTCTGGCAAGAGGCAGGGGGGCTGGTATGAACTTAAGACCGGTCGATATTTCAAGGGCGGCCAAACCATTGAGGCTGAAGCGCCATATACGGACATACCGATTTTCGTCAAAGAAGGATCGATAATTCCATTTGGTCCTGCTATTCAATACACTACTGAGAAGCCCGCTGATCCAATTCGCTTGCTCGTTTACACTGGCGCAGACGGGGCATTTACATTATATGAAGACGAAAACATCAATTATAACTACGAAAAAGGCGCCTATAGTATCATCCTACTTAAGTATGATGAAGACAGCCATTCACTGACAATAGGTGCTCGCCAGGGAGAATTCCCTGGTATGTTGAAGGAACGGACGTTTGAAATCATTTGGATCAGTAAGGAGAATCCGGCTGGCCTTGATCTTGACGGAACGGTTGCTCTTTTTGTTGATTATGACGGAAGCGAACTGTCAATCTCGGAATAGTCATTTGCGGGGCATACACATACAGCTTCTGTAGCGAAAAGGCGAAGAATCGCCGAGGCAAAACCAACGTGTGCGATCTTCGAAAGGTCATCTAAGACCCAGCCCACAGGTAGCCTTGTGTCCTCGGTAATTCTCCCGCAATCATGGAGGCGATTAAACAGTGTGTGTTAGCTTGCAGATTCTTGCCGGATGTGGTATAAAGCTACGATATATGGAAGTTACAGAAATAAAAGCCGAGATATCTGAGTTGTTGGCCCGGGTTGAAAAAATCCGGGACTGGCTTTGACTTGTCCAGCAGAAAAGCTCAACTCACTAAGCTCGAAACAGAAATGTCGAAAACTGGTTTTTGGGATAATCCTGATCAAGCTCAAGCCGTCGTATCTGAGCTAAGTGCGTTAAAAGCTGTTGTGGAACCGATAGAAGAATTGCAACGAGAGGTTAGTGATCTGAACGAGCTTTTTGAGTTGGCTGTAACAGAATCAGATCGGGACGAATTGGCTCAGTTAGAGGATGATCTTAGTGGCCTTAAACGCAAGTGCGAAGAAATCGAATTGGCTGGTTTACTATCTCGGCGTGAAGATATGAAGAATTGCTTCTTCAGTGTCCACGCGGGGGCAGGCGGGACGGAAAGTTGCGACTGGGCGAATATGCTGCTCAGGATGTACACACGATATTTTGAAATGAAGAAATACAAATTTCAGGAGCTTGACATTACGCCGGGCGAAGAGGCTGGTATTCGGTCGATAACACTGCGGGTCACCGGTACTTTCGCTTTTGGAAAACTCTCCTGTGAGACTGGAGTGCACAGATTGGTGCGAATAAGTCCATTCGATGCTGCCAAACGCCGACATACAAGTTTCGCAGCGATAGACTGTGTTCCTGAATTTGATGAAGATATCGAGGTTGAGATAAACGAGGACGACCTGCGTATTGATTTCTATCGCGCCAGTGGAGCCGGTGGACAGCATGTAAATAAGGTAAGCTCTGCCGTGCGGATCACACATTTACCAACTGGTATTGTTGTTCAATGCCAGAATGAAAGAAGCCAACATAAAAATCGTGCTCAGGCAATGAAAGTACTGAAGTCTAGATTGTATATGCTCGAACGGCAGAAGCGTGACGCTGAAATTGCAAAGCTCTACGGCGATAAAGGTGAAATTGCCTGGGGAAATCAGATACGAAGCTACGTTATGCAACCTTATCAGATGGTCAAAGACCACCGCACCCAGTTCCAAGTGGGCAATATTCAGGCTGTGCTTGACGGTGATCTCGATGGATTCATCGAAAGCTATCTGCGGTATAGAGCCAAGCATCTGAGTAAGAACGAAAAGTTGAAACCTGAAAAGAAGGCAAAAATATGAAAGAAATTATCGACATAGAGCTTACTACGCACAGGATCGAACCCAGCAAGTGCAAAACAGATATGCTTGTAGTGGGTCTTTTCTCAGATACAACAAGGCTGGACAAATTGACTGAAAACCTCGACAGGAAGCTCGATGGTGCGATTGAACGGTTACTCAAGTTGGGCGACTTCAAAGCAAAGCTGGGAACGCATGCGATTATCTATGGTAATGAAAAGATCGCGGCAAAGAGGTTGCTGCTGGCCGGCTTAGGCGAAAGGAAAAAGGCTACACTCGATACAGTCCGCAGAGCAGCGGCCAATGCTGCCATGACCGCTGTGGAAAAGAAGGCGGGGGTTATCAGCCTGGTATTGCACAACGCTTTTGGTCAGCGTTTTGAACTCGCTGCCATGGCCGGAGCGATAGCAGAAGGAGTATATTTTGGCAGCTACTGTTATGATGAATTTGTTACTGAAAGCGAAAACGGGCGTTTAGAGTCGATAAAAGCTGAGATAATTGACTTTGATTCCGTAAAAATCAAAAAATTGAATAAGGGAGTTTTAAGCGGAACGATAGTTGGCAAAACCCAGAGCTATGCCCGGACACTGGCAAATCGGCCGGCTAATGTAATTGGCCCACCGCAATTGGCGAATATCGCAAGAGAATTGGCCAGACGTACAAAAGGTCTTGGCTGCACGATTTTCGACGATAAGCAGTTAGCGGCAAAGGGTATGGGCGGCTTGCTGGCGGTCGGCTCCGGCTCGCAAAATAAACCAAGATTTATTATCTTGAAATACAGCCCTGCCAACAAAGCGGCAACTCGTCAGCCAAAAATTGCGCTGGTTGGTAAGGCAATTACCTTTGATTCGGGTGGACTAAGCATCAAACCTGCAAAAACTATGGACCACATGAAATTTGATAAAACGGGTGGTATTGCCGTTTTGGCTGTGATGCGAGTTGTTGCAGAATTGCAGCTTCCACTAAATGTCCTGGGCCTAATTCCTTCTGCAGAGAACCTACCGAGTGGAACAAGCTATCGTCCCGGTGATATTATCACGACATTTAGCGGTAAGACTGTTGAAGTGTTAAATACCGACGCCGAAGGCAGGATGATACTGTGTGACGCACTTGCGTATGCGGTTAAGCAAAAATGCGATATCATTATCGATATAGCGACATTGACGGGGGCATGTATGGTTGCGCTTGGCAGGAACAAGGCTGGATTATTTGGTAACGATGATAAACTGATAAAGCAGCTTCAAAGAGCTGCGGAGGGAAGCGGTGAGCATGTCTGGGCTATGCCCAGCGGAGATGAGTACGCCGATGAGATGAAGAGCAAAGTAGCTGACTTGAAGAATATTGGCAGCAAATGGGGTGGAGCATGTACGGCAGCGTCGTTCTTGAGACAGTTTGTAGGTCAGACAAAGTGGGCGCATCTGGATATCGCAGGAGTGGATGTATTTGAGAAACCAAACGATTTTGCAGCGCAAGGCTCGAGCGGCTTCGGAGTCAGGCTGCTTACGAACTATCTGATGAGCTTGGCTGGGCACAAGAGTTGAGTCGTAACAGGCCGTCGGGTAACACCGGCTTGAGGGCAAAATATCTCACTTGTAGGTTATAGCAATGAAAGATAGACAAGAAAAAATCGACACAGAACAAATCAGTAACGCGGTGAGAGAAATACTCCTTGCAGTGGGTGAAAATATTGACCGTGAGGGACTTAGTAAGACACCTGATCGCGTTGCAAGAATGTATACGGAGCTCTTGAGTGGAATGCATGACGATCCTAAGCAGCATCTTCGCAGTATCTTCGCTGAGAATTATGATGAGATTGTGTTGCTTCGCAACATACCATTTTTCAGCCTTTGTGAGCATCATTTGCTGCCGTTCATTGGATCTGCTCACGTTGCTTATTTGCCCAAGGGTGGAGTGCTCGGGGTCAGCAAGTTAGCTCGTATTGTAGACTGTTTTGCGCGCAGACTGCAATCTCAGGAAAGACTCACATACCAGATAGCAGATTTCATAATGAGTAACTTAAAACCGCAAGGCGTCGCCGTTGTTCTTGAAGCCTCGCATAGCTGCATGACTATTCGCGGGATAAAAAAGCCGGGCTCAGTAATGGTGACATCTGCACTTCGTGGAATATTCAGAAGAGACCCTAAAAGTCGAAATGAGGTTCTGAGCCTTATGCATAACGGCAGAAAATAAAGGGGCCTGATTATGCATAAACTGGCCAGACGGGTACGGTTTTCAATCAATCCTTTCTTACCGGAAGACAGCTTGGGGTTTAATTCCTTTGCATCCAAGCCTGCGGGTGAGGGATTAGCAATATTCTTCGAGTTAACTGTGGAGTTAGCTGGTGAAGTGAACTTTGCGACTGGATTTGTTGTAAATGTCACCGATATCGACAAAGCTGTTCGTGAACTTGTAGTCCCGATTTTTACAAAACAGGTAAGACGGGATTTCCGTGCGGGAAAACATATTGGGCTCTTGGCGTTAGCTGAGCTTCTGCAATCGGCTGGCCGTAAGCTGTCAAATCAATTCGGGGCAGCTAACTTAAGTAGTCTGAGTTTAAAGCTGAATCCTTTTAGGCAGATTAAAATAGACTCGGAGGATCTCAAGATGCTTTATTTCAGTGAGAAATTTGAATTTGCTGCAACACATAAGCTATGGAATGAAGACTTTTCCGACGAGCGCAATTTCGAGGTTTTCGGAAAATGTGCGAACCCAACAGGACATGGACACAATTATATTGTTGAGGTCACGATAAAAAAGCCGACAAAGCAAAACCGTCTGTGCATAGGCGACTTTGAAAAAGTGGTGGATGAGGAGCTGATAAAAGCAGTAGATCACAAGAATCTAAATGTAGATATTGATGAGTTTAGTAAAAGCAATCCGACCGTCGAAAACATTGCAGCCTTTGCATGGAACAGGCTTGTAGGGAAGTTCGCCGACGCACTGCATTGCATCACTGTCTGGGAAACCGACAGGACATACTGCTCGTATTATGGATAACCTCACAAGTCATGGAGCCAATTCTCGGCGAATGCTCTCATGTCCAGGATGTCGAGTATACCATCTGCGTTTGAATCCAGACCCGTGTCTGCAGGAGAATTGAGCCAGCGTGATGCGAGGATTGAGAAATCCGAGAAGTCTACGGCTCCTGAGCCATCTGCATCACCGAACAGGTTGTGAAATCTTATTGTATAAAAACCGTCTCCGGGATTTTTATCGTCGTCAAGTAGAGCAAGTCCATCGGCATCGGTGATTGAAGCGCAGTCCAGAGCCAGGCTGTAGGTATCGTTTTGTAACCTCTGTGGGAAAGACAAAGTTAGCTGTTTCGTGCTTGCATTATAGTAGAATCCAACTTCATCCATATCCACAACAGTCCCGTGAGTTGTTCCTGTAACTTCGATATTATCCTTTGTTACCGTGATATCGTGACTAAATTGGATTTCTATTCTATTGACATTTGAGCGTTGAATTTGGCCGTCTGCAATTTTTACCGATTCCACGTAAAGGCCAGGATCGGTGTCGCCCTGTGCTTCGAGTTCGAGTATTGTAGTAAAGCGTTCTGTGCCGCCAGGTGAGCCGATGATGCGTATCGCCTGGCCCACCGTGGGCGAGAAATCGAACGTTATTGCCTGATACATTTTGAAGTGGTCGAGCACTGGCGTCATCTGCAAATTGGCCGGTTCGATAAACTCACCATCTCGTAGAATCTCAACAGTGAGATCTTCAAAAAATCCCCCTCTGGCGTTTTCGTCACGGTAGTAGGTGTTAATATGGTTCCAGACAATGTCACCCTCATAAAAAGTAATTTGCTCAAACTTGACTGGCTGCGAAAAGTTTAGCTGATACCAATCCTTGTTCGGTGGTACGTAGGAATAGCGGCTCCAATATGGCTTGTGACCGTTATACGAGTTATCGCTTACACCATTGATAATTGCGTAAAGGTTTTCTCTATCATCTTCGCTATTATAACGTTGAACTGCAGCCGACGGAGTAACAGTGATTCCGGCTAAGAGCGCTTCACCGACTAATCCTGCTGGGCCCTCCGGATCCGGCTTCTCAGGTTCGGGTATAATCGCACATGGATTGGGAATGTGGTAAGTCGTTGTTGAATCGCTGCTTGTGGCATGACCGCCGTTGGCAATAATATTCTGTGCTGCAAGCGTAGTTAGCCTCGATACGATATTGGTTATGGTGTCATATTGTGGAAGGGATTGATCCGGATTTGGCAGATATGGTCTGTAAACGTTCTCGTACACATCGCCGCAAATGCTGGGGTCAGTCAAATCAGCCGGCAAATTGTTAAAGCCGAGTATAATGCCGAGCAACCCACCCGCGGTTGCCGGGTTGCAATCGCAATCCCAACCTGCCAAAACTCCAATCTGAACAGTCTCTTTGAAGTCACCTTGGCCATAGAGTATAGCAAGGACAGTTGCACCTGTATTAACTGTAGACTCAATCCACTGATAGTACCGGCCATAGCTGTCGGAACCTTGATACTTGTTATATAGCTTGAGTCGTGTGGATCTCCAGTTCAGATCACCGTCGTTTTCATCCTCCAGGTACCAAGCAAGCACGTCACTTACTACTTCATGTGTACGACTTGTGGTTGGTATCGCGGCAAGAGCCTCTGTTACAAGTTCTATGACGTCCTGCTCGAAGAAGGCGTTGGCGTACATTGCAGCGTAAAATTGTGCCGCGTGAACAGGAAAACCTGTGTTTGTTATGTGGGCGAACTTACCGGTCAGGTCTATGGAAGCCTGCACTAAGCCGGGCGAGATCGCTCCCAGTACTTCGGTACATATTTGAGAGTCGATTGAGTACCAATGTTCATTATAAGTTCGGCCTCCGGTTTCCGGCGGTAGATAACCATCGCCCATAAGATACCAGGCCTGTTTATTTGCGATGTAAATGCCTGGTGAATCTATATGCGTGAGCCATTGCTCAGCAATCTGTTCGTTGCTACAACCTAAACCATCCGTTTCGAGTATGTGAATTGCAATGTATTCGATATCGGTATCATCATCGGCATCCCACTGCTGTTTTATTTCCCATGGAACTTCCGATTCAGGATTCGGTGCCGCACCGGAGTACTTTCCTTCGGTTGCTCTGCCTGCTGCGTTGCCTATCAGTTGACCGAGCCACATTCCTCGCATCTTATCGAAGAGTTGCGCCGACGAAATGGTTTTTTCCGCCATAACTTGGTGTTGGAGCGATACTACTATCGCGAACGAAAAAAGAAAAACCTTGGCTTTACTACGATGCAAGACCAATTTTTGGCTCCTCCAGGTAAGTATTATATATTATTGTACACTAATCGTGCGATGAACGTCATCGATTTTTGATTTTTTTAGAATTAGTGCCTGTTAAAGAGCAAGGAGTGGCCCACTCGGACTCAATCGTCCTATAAGAGGGGCTCTATTACGCAAATAGAAAGTAGTCAGGCGTTAATCTTGTAGCTCTTCGCAGTATATGACAAGGTATGGACGGCGGCTATATGTGCCGATGCGACCCTTGGATATGCACATTGAACTTATCGGTCTTTAGAGGCGTATAGTTTTTGGCGCTAGATTCGGCTAAAAACGCGTCTCGGAGGCAAGTCTTTGCTAAAGCTATGTTCTTTATTTTCCGATACTTATGTGGTATATTGCTGATCGGAGATCGGACATCCTATTATAACCTGAGGCAGACATTGGCCCACTGTTGAAGTTGTCGTTAATGTGCGGTCGAGCGGGATGGGTAGGTTGTTTGTTTACGTTCTTGCGCAGCCGACGGGGACGGAGTCTGTCGAATGGCAGGTCATTGGTGATGTTCTATGAATGTTGCAACTGTTGATAAAATCGTTTAATCTTACTGTACTATTGACAGAAATTGCAGAGACACTACTTGAGTCTGTTACATGAAAGCTTTAATCACAGGCGGGGCCGGATTTATCGGTTCTCATTTGACAGAATGTTTGCTTGAAAAAGGACATGGGGTTACCGTCATTGATAATCTCAGCACAGGCTGCCTGGCGAACCTTGAGAATGTAAAAACCAATCCACAATTTAAGTTCGTGCAAGGAGACATCCGTGATAACAAGTTAGTTGGGACTTTGGTAGAAACCAATGATGTTGTATTTCATCTGGCTGCAGCAGTAGGCGTTAAGCTTATAGCTGAGGATCCTGTTCATACGATAGAAATAAATATCGGTGGTACCGAATCTGTGCTGGAGGCAGCCAATAAATTCGGCACTAAGATATTGATTGCCTCAAGCAGCGAGGTATATGGTAAGAGCGAGGATGTTCCATTTTTTGAAGATGACGATCTTGTGCTTGGCAGCACGAGCGTGTCCCGCTGGTCTTATGCATGTAGCAAAGCGATAGACGAATTTCTGGGGTTGGCTTTTTATCAACAGTATGGTTTGAATGTTGTCATTTCAAGATTTTTCAATACAATCGGGCCGAGACAATCAGGTCAATATGGAATGGTTGTGCCTCGGTTTGTTCGTTGGGCTTTAGAGAACAAGCCGATTCAGATATATGGTACCGGTGAACAACAGAGATGTTTTTGTTATGTCAAAGACCTTGTTAAAGCAGTCGTTGACTTAATATGTTGTGAAAAAGCGGCAGGCAAGGTGTATAATGTCGGCTCAGATGAAGAGATTTCTGTTGAGGAACTTGCTGATATAATTATCAAAATGACCGGCAGTAAAAGCAAAAAGGAATTTGTTCCATACGAGGTTGCATATGGAAGACCTATCGAAGATATGATGCGGCGTATACCGTCTCTCGTGCAAGTCAAAGAAGCTATAGGGTGGGAATCCAAAACGAGCTTAGCTGAGACTTTGCAAGCGATTATTGATAGTGAAAAACTCAAGAAAAATATTCAAAACTTTGACAATTAACTCGATGGGTAGGACCGGCGGGGCATTATGAAAAAGGCACTGATCACCGGTATTACTGGACAAGACGGTTCATATATTGCAGAACTACTGCTGAAAAAGGACTATCAAGTTTGGGGCATCATCCGAAGAAGTTCTTCGTTCCATACCGGTAGAATTGACCATCTTTATCAGGACCCGCATGAACAGCCCAATCTCAGACTCGTGTACGGAGACCTGACTGATGGCAGTAGTCTTTCAGCTATCATCGGCGAAATTCAGCCTGATGAAGTCTATAACTTGGGAGCACAGAGCCATGTTCGAGTCAGCTTCGATGCGCCTATCTACACGGTTAATACCGATGCGCTTGGGACCCTCAGATTGCTCGAGGCAATTCGTGCCAGCAACAGGCAAGCAAAGTTCTATCAGGCTTCCAGCAGCGAAATGTACGGCAAGGTTATAGATGTACCTCAGACGGAGAAAACGCCATTCTATCCACGAAGTCCGTACGCCTGTGCCAAGGCTTATGCCTATTGGCAAACCGTGAACTATCGAGAGGCCTACGGCCTATTTGCGTGCAATGGGGTTCTGTTCAATCACGAATCGCCTCGGCGGGGTGAGACATTTGTCACAAGGAAAATTACCCGAGCTGCTACAAGAATTAAATGCGGCCTGCAGAACAAACTCTATCTGGGCAACTTGGATGCAAAACGAGACTGGGGTTTCGCCGGTGATTACGTCGAAGCAATGTGGCTGATGCTTCAGCAGGATAAGCCCGACGATTATATCATTGCTACAGGTGAAAACCATTCGGTCAGGGAATTTCTAGACGAGGTTTTTAGCTACCTTGATTTGGACTGGCATCAATACGTTGAAACTGACCAGCGATATTTTAGACCGACAGAAGTGGACCTGTTGCTGGGTGATCCGGCGAAGGCGAAAAAACTGCTCGGGTGGGAACCCAAGGTTGGCTTCAAACAGCTCGTGAAAATCATGACCGACGCTGATATGAAGTTAGCTCAGAGGGAAAGGATATTGATAGAGCACGGTACGTAGAACCACATTCCCCCGCTGCTTCGCTTTGACGAAGCAAAACGGCGGGGATTGCAACGGAAACGGAAAACCATAAGCAAGAGTAAGCACAGGATGAGTAGTTTCTTTGAGGATAGGCGAGTTGTAGTAACCGGCGGGGCTGGCTTTCTTGGCGGGTATGTGGTCGATGGACTGAAAAAACGCGGCTGCGAACATATAGACCTGCCGAAGATCGAAGACTATGACCTTGTTGATTTGAAGAACATAGTCCGGATGTATGAAAACATGCAGCCGGATATCGTCATTCACCTTGCGGCTGTAGTGGGCGGCATTGGTGCCAATCGTGAGCATCCCGGTGAATTCTTCTATAAGAATCTTATGATGGGTGTTCAGCTCATTGAGCAGGCCAGAATCCGCAATATCGAGAAGTTCGTAGCAATTGGTACAGTTTGCGCATATCCGAAATTCACCCCCGTGCCATTCAAGGAAGAAGACGTATGGAATGGATATCCGGAGCAGACCAATGCTCCATATGGGCTGGCCAAGAAAATGCTGCTGGTCCAATCGCAGGCTTATCGGCAGGAATATGGCTTCAATTCGATATTTCTTCTTCCGGTAAATCTCTATGGACCCGGTGACAACTTTGATCCTGCCAGCAGCCATGTGATACCTGCGCTGATAAAAAAATGCGTAGATGCAGTCGACCCGCTGCCCCGACTTGCGTCGGGAGACGCAGGGGTCAGTGATGGTCTCGACTATATAGAATGCTGGGGGACAGGAAATGTTTCCCGTGAGTTTATTTATGCTGCCGATGCCGCCGAAGGAATTTTACTCGCGACCGAATACTACAATGGATCTGAGCCGGTTAACATCGGTACTGGGTGTGAAATAACAATAAAGGAGCTTGTTCGTAAGATCGCAGAGTTTGCCGGCTTTACCGGTAAAATTCGGTGGGACAATTCCAAACCAGACGGTCAACCAAGACGGCGTCTGGACATTTCAAAAGCCAAGAAATACTTCGGCTTTGAGGCTAAGACATCTTTTGAGCAGGGCCTTAAAGCAACGGTCGATTGGTATAAGGCAAATCGTAAGCAGTTGTAGTACTGCAACTGATAAAATTTGTGCATTTCACCAGAGCGGTAAATCATGGGGTTCCATAACCACTCGACGGAAGACCGCAAGGCCGTATTAGCCCGTTGGTATATTGGTGTACTTTGTTGTTCTATAGTCCTCTATGCAATCAGCTGCGCTCCTGGTGCGCTCTGGCAGGACAGTGGCCTGATACAGTATCGAATCTGGCACAACGATATTGAAGGATTTCTCGGCCTGGCTATCTCGCATCCACTTTTTTACATCTTGGCTATTGGTGCAAAATACATACCTTTGGGTGAATTTGGGTATAGGGTCAATTTAGTATCGGCTGTGGCCGCAGCCGTGGCGGTTGCGAACATGTTTTTGTTAGTACGGTTGTGGCTCGGCCTGCCCCTGCGTTTCCCGCAAAGCGGGGCGGCGGGCAAGAATTTTCCGGCGGTGATTGCTGCTGTCACTTTGGCTGTGTCTCATACATTCTGGCGTCACGCGAGCATCATCGAAACATATACTCTTTGGACGGCTTTCTTTCTTGCCGAGCTGATAATGCTGCTGCAGTATGCCAGAACAAAAAAAGTGAAGTATCTATACTGGTTAGGATTGGCGAATGGTCTTGCTGTTTCTGTTCATATGCTCGCCTCGATACCGTTTATATGCTATGTAGTGTTCCTCCTCGCATTGCTGGTTAAAAGAGAAATCCGAGCTAAGGATTTGTTAATTGTAGCCTTTTTTTGGTTCATCGGCACGCTGCCGTATGAGTTTTTGGTGGTCGAAAACATAATACGGACAGGCGATGTTGCAGCAACTTTGTCCTCCGCGGCTTTCGGTATGCGTTGGCAAGGGGCAGTTCTCAATACTTATATCTCAGCGAGATTGGCAGCAGAGAATTTACTGTTTATTGTACTTAACTTTCCCACCCCCAATGTCTTACTGTTTTTTGTTGGTTGCTTCGGACTGTTTAAAGTTGCACCGAGTGTTGGTTTCAGAAATGTCTTCTTAGGTTTAATTGCCCTGTTTTTTGTTTTTGCCTTTCGATATACGATAGTTGATCGTTATGCATTCTTCATACCGTTTTATTGTATGGTTTCTATATTCGTAGGTCTCGGAACGCATTATTTCCTGACGCGTGTAAACTGTAAGATTTGCACATACTTGGTTCTGCTTTTTAGTTTGCTGCCGATTTGTATTTATGCGGTTGTGCCAACATTTACAGAGAGAAAACAGATCAGCGTTGGTACAAGAGGTGACATACCATACCGAAATGATTACGAGTATTTCCTGCAGCCATGGAAGACGGGATATAGGGGAGCCGAACGCTTTGCTAATGAAGCGTTGGATGTGGTAGAAGATGGCGCCATTGTCTGTGCGGACAGCACAACTGTCGCACCTCTTTTATATGTCCAAGAGGTGAATGGAAAACGACCGGACGTTAAAATTGTCTCCGGTGTCGTAAATAGTCAAGATGCACCGGCGTTCAATGCACAGACTATCAGGCAGTTGCTGGAGTCTAAAGCGGTATACGTCGTTTCACGAATAGCCGGATATTGTCCAGCTTTTTTGCTTGAAGAATATGATTTAGTTCAGACTGGTGTTTTATGGAGAGTAGTTGCCCGCCCGAAGCTATGATGGCAGTTCTAATGGGTGGCAAGCAAAGAAACCATGCACACTAAGATTACGACCAACAATCCTTATGGTCATAATCGTTATGGATTTGCATGGCAAAAGGTGCCTATCGGCGGGTCGGCTCATCTTGATTTCGGCTGTAACGATGGACAGTTCCTTGCGGAGCTCAAAGGCAAAGGAATCACAAGGTTGGTCGGTATTGATATCAGCCGCGACGCGGTGCACAAAGCCCGCGAACGATTTCCTGATTTAGAATTCGTTCATATCACTAGGACTATTCCATTGCCCTTCAAAGATGCCGAGTTTACGTCAATTACTGTTTTGGATGTTATTGAGCATGTAGACGAGCAGAGGGCTCTGCTAAATGAGCTAAACCGGTTACTGAGGGAAGATGGGGCATTAGTCGTTACTGTTCCAGGCTGGTATTTCTTTTCGTTTTTGGATGTCGGTAATTTAAAGTTCCGATTTCCAAGGCTGCATCGCTGGTATTACTGTAAAAGATACTCAAGGGCTGAATACGATTTCCGCTACGTATCCAATCCTGATGGCCTTGTCGGTGATATCTCAGTTCGGAAACGCTGGCATGAGCATTTCTCCAGAGAAAAGCTGCGAAGGCTGCTCGAAGATTGTGCATTCGAAGTTATTGAATTTGATGGCACTGGTTTTTTCTCTCGAATCATCAAGGGAATCCAGTTGCTATCGCGTCCAATCAAACCTTTGCGGTCTCTTCTCAGGCGGATTGAAGTTCTCGATGCACGGCTATTTCAGACGGCAAATTTGTTTTGCATAGCCAAAAAGAAAGGTAATTAGTTTTGAACGCACAGCGCATTACTACATCGAGAAGACTGGTTCATAACACCTTCTTCAACATGTTGACTTTTGTTGTGAGCGGAGTGATTGGGTTTGCCCTTGTTCCATTCTTCCTGGGGCACATCGGCAAGGCGCGTTACGGTATATGGGTGCTTGTTGGGGGGATTGTCTTCAGGTATGGAGCTCTGTTGAACCTTGGGCTCAATAGTGCAATCAATCGGTATGTGCCTGTTTATTTGGCGAGGAATGATAAGGATGGAATCCAACGGGTCATAAGCACGTCTTTGTTTTTCTTCTTGGTTCTGGCAATGCTCGTTGTTGCGGGGACGGTTATTCTCTATCTCAATATCGGGGTCTGGTTTGCAATTGAGCCTGAGCTAGTACGGCCTGCGCAGCGATTAATATTGATCATTGGGTTGTGCTTTGCTGTGGCGATGCCGCTTCAACAGGCAAGTGCGGTATTGAGCGGATTGCAACGGTATGACCTGATAAATTTAGCCATGCTGGGAATGCTGCTGGCCCGGACGGGAGTTGTCGTAGTGTTGCTGTTGCGGGGCTATGGTTTGATAGTTATGGGCATCGCATTTGGGGCTGGCGAGATTGTGATGCGGCTGAGCCAGTTTAGCTTTGTTCGCAGGCTTTTACCTCAGGCGAAGCTCTCTTTTTCGAGTGCAAATCTGAGTTTGCTGCGTGAGATGTTGGCGTATGGTTTGAACACGTTTTCATATGCTTTGGGAGCTGTGATTATTTTCAAGGCCAGTGACATTATCATTGGTATTTTTATAGGCATGGAGGAGGTAGGTCAATTTGCTGTGGCGGCTGCAGGAGTTCTATTATTGTCGCAGTTTCTTCAGACATTCATGGCGGCGATAAAACCGGCCGTCAGCGATCTTGATGCCAGGGACGACCAGGTTCGTGTGCGGGAGATTTCTTTCTTGACGCAGAAATATGGCATTCTGTTGATTGTGCCGGCGGTGTTATTTTTCGTTCTGATGGGCAGGGAGTTTCTTTCGGTTTGGGTTGGAGGTGAGTATGAAGACCCTGCGTTGATAAGGACTTTGAGCGTAGTGTTGGCGATTCTGGCGGTAGGACATGGTTTTAGGATGGCTCAGTACAGCAACTTCCTGGTTCTGGTTGGCCGTGGCGAGCACAGGCTATTCGGGCTTATCACCGCGATGATGGGATTATTGTGTGTTGTTGGTTCGATTATAGCTGTACGGTTGTTGAAGATGGGGTTGGTGGGCGTGGCCTGGGCCAACTTCGTGCCGATAGTGCTAATATCGGGCGTGATACTGCCGATATACTTTAACTGGAAGATGAGAATATCTCTTTGGGAAAGTATCAGCCGTGTGGTGTGGCCGGCGTTGTTAGGATGCTTGCCGAGTGTGGGCTTGATATGCCTGTGGAAATATCTGGCACCGCCAGCTTCGTGGTCTGGGATATTCGCAGTAGTAATAGCTGTGATGATGGTAACGCTTATATGTAGTTGGCTGTTTAGCTTAAGACCGGTAGAGCGAAGACGATTTGTCAGCGTTCTGCGGCTGGGCAAACAGGCCTGATCAGCAAGGTAACTTGAGAAAAAGATTCGCTATGGCAACGGCGTATAGTTACAGAGATTCGCACAAGTATACAGACAAGGGTGCCGAGTATGAGGCACATTACGCGAATCAGCCTTGGCAGAAGTTCCTTTGGTCGCGCGAGAAGCAAATTCTCGATAAGATTCTAAAAAAGTTTTTTTTTGAGGGCAAAGACATTCATCTGTTAGATTTTGCCTGTGGGACAGGACGCATAGCCGGATTTCTTGAGAATCGTGTAACCACCTGTACAGGAGTTGATGTTTCACGTTCTATGCTGACCATTGCCAGAGAAAAGCTTGAACGGACGGAACTTATCGAGGCGGACATAACGGTTGATAATGCCATAAAAGGTAGAAAGTTTAACCTGATAACGGCCTTTAGGTTTTTTGTCAACGCTGAGAGGCCCCTGCGATCAACGGCGATGAAGGTGATTGCTGGGCTGCTGTCTGAAGACGGCTATTTTATATTCAATAATCATCAGAATTACGGCTCACTATGGATCAAATTATTGTACCTACGGCACAAGCAGGTGGACCCCAATGGTATATTTAATGTGATGACCGTCGCAGAGATGAAGAGCCTTGTGGAGTCGGTGGGGCTGAAGATCGTCGAGCTTTATCCTGTTGGTTTCTTCCACCCACCCAAGATCCCGGTTCCTATGGTGCTGAGCAACGTAGTCGAAAACATCTGTTGTAGATTAGGATTTCTTGCTCGATATTCGGAAAGTCCTATCGCCGTATGTCGATGGCGTAGGAAGCGGCAGCAATAATTCACTTGTTTGTAGATTTTACTGATGGAATTTATTGGCGATATAGCGAGAAAGACCGGGAAACCATCATTACTGGCAGTAGAAGCAGTAAAGACCGAAAGGGCTTATCAAATTGCCCAGGATAGCGGACTTTTTTACGTTCCTAGAGTAGTCAATTTTGATGCTGAGGCGGGGGTGCTTGAATTCGAACGACTTAGAGGTTTGTCCACACTGTTGGAGTTGGCAGTTAAGAGAGATGCGAGGACCCTTGAACTCACTGGGCAAGCGGCAAGAGCGCTGGCTGCTGTTCACGATCAATTAATTCTCCCAGATGAGATGAAGGAACCACTTCCGGCCGAGTGGATGGACGCTCCCGACGAGAATGTATTCATTCACGGCGATTATGGGTGCGCCAATGTGTGTTTACACGAGCCATCAGGACGGCTCGTAGTATTAGACTGGTCGGGAGCACCGCTTCTGGGCCGCACACCTACTTTCGGTAGTCGGTACTTCGATGTGTTTTGGTTTGCCTTCTTCATGTTCCGCGGAGGGCCAAACGGATGGGTACTGAACCAAAATGCCGAGGATATGGCAAAGGCATTTGTGCAAAGCTACGTCCGTAGCTACTCAGCAGGGACCTTCGAGAAAATCAGGACATATTCACCAAGAATATGTCAGCTTCACAAGAAAAGCATCTGGCACATCGCACGGCCGAGAGCACCACTGAGGGCCGTAGCATATCTTTGTTGTCAACCGTTTATGTACGCTCGCCTATGTGCTTTCTTGCGCAAAGATCGCTGGTTGAAATAGGAGTACGCTATGTATACCGAACACGCCAACGAAATAGAATTCGGCCAGGATGATCTGTACTACGAACAAACGGAACGGACTTCCGACATCCAGTTACCGCCAGTTATGAATATTTTGCTGTTTGCCGTCTGGATTATCATCTGTCTAGTTGGTTTTGCGGTGATTTTCTTGGCCAAGAGGGCTATGGCTGGCATAGCCATCATTGCTGTTCCCACATTTATTGGCATGGTCATAAAGCCAACCTTTGCTCTCTGCATTATGATGCTCGTTTTACCAACTGGAGCCGGCATCGGTGTGGAGGAGACGTTCAGTCTGGACAGAGGAGTAGGTATGGCCGTTGCCGCGAGCTTCCTGCTGAACATATTGATAACTCGTCCCCGACTGCGTATCGGCAACAAGGCATTGTGGATAGTTGGGGTGTACACGATTTGGGTATGTCTCACATCACTGGCAGGGTCTTACATAGGCCTTGAATTACGCCGTGCCTTTACTCAGGTTCAGCTCTTGGGGCTTATTCTTATCGTCTATTGGATACTTGAGACAAATAGCCCGGCGACATTTACCTGGGCACTTAGGGCATACGTAGTTGGGACACTCGGCACGATTACACTGGCCTTTATCACTGGCGCTGCGATAAGAGCTGTGGAAGCTGAGACTGAAGCCAGGTATGCAGCCACACTCGGTCGTGCTATTAATGCAAATATGTTAGCAGGGCTGGCAGTGATGGCGCTTCTGGCTGCAATCTATCTGTTTGCCCGTGATAGAAACGTTCTTGGGCGTCTCGTGTATTTGATTGCGATTATAGCTCTGCCTGCCATGCTTCTGAAGATAGGCTCGCGCGGGGCTATCATAGCCCTGGCATTTACGCTGTTGTCTCCTTTGTTATTCGTAAGACAAGTTCTGCGCCGCCCCCTCCTGGCGGCAACGCTGCTTTTGGTTATCATGTTAGGGTCGCTTTCTGCGGGCTGGCTGGTGCGTGAAAGGAGATTGGAAGCGCCGGTTGCGCAACGACTGACAGATGTCGGTCGTGCCAGAGAAGCTTTCGATTACAGGATGACGATTATTAGGCAGGCTGTCAAATCCGTGACGGTGAGGCCGCTGGGAACAAGCTATACCGGCTGGTTTGAGCGGACCGGACTTCATCACTTTCCCCATAGCGACTTCTTTCTTTTGCTTGGCATTTATGGACTGCCGGGTGGCTTTCTATTCCTGTTGTTTGTGATTCTGATGCTTCGTACTGTAAGGCGGATGCCCTTAGGTGCCGAAAAGCTATATACGCGAGCTGTACTGACATATCTGTTGCTGATCGGCATGAACAACGCGAATATTTACAACAAGTTCTATTGGGTCTTCCTGACATTCGTTATAGCCGGCGAGAAAATAGCAGCTACTTATGTCGCGCAAAGTGAATTAGTGGCAACAGACGAGAGCGAGGAACTGCTCGACCTTTCCCCCACCTATTAGTCAATCCATTGCCCTCGATGTTCTTGCTACAGAAGGAAGGTGACGTTGAAAGAATGATATGCCCAGCCCGGCACGCGTAAACTGATACTGATGATATGAAGATCCTGGCGATCACACATCTTTTCCCGAACGAGGGAAACAACAACGACGGAATATTCGCTGCAAGGCAACTGCTTGAAATGAGGAGTCAGGGGGCCGATGTGACCGTTTTAGTGCCGCTCGTTTGGTGTCCCGCCTTTCTCAGAAATCTTGAGAGGTGGCGGATTTACAACCACAACTGGAAGTGTCGCTACCGGGGCATTGAGGCCGTGACAGTGCCATATTTTCGCTTGCCCGGCAAATGGTATCGACCTGTAGCACATCGCACCCTCTTCTATGTGCTGAGAAATCAGGTCGTCCGACTTCATAAGGCCAAATCGTTCGATGTGATTTACGCACGCTTTCTTCACCCAGAAGGTTACGCAGCGATGCGTCTTTCGAAGATACTGCGCATACCGGCAGTAGGTGTCGGCGCTGGCGACGAGGTCAATGTCTATCCGGATGAGAGCAGGATTTTCAAGCGAGACTTCATTAAGATCGTCAACGAACTTGACGGCATCATAGCAAGTGGCCCCGGCGTTACGAGGAAAATAGAAGCAGTGAGCGGCAAGAAGGCAATGGCAGTGCACGGGGTCGTTGACCTGAAAGAGTTCGCTCCTATCTCCGACCAGAAATGCGTGAGGAAAGAGATAGGTTTGCCTCTTGAGAAATTCATAGTCTTGTACGCCGGCACATACAAGGTAGCCAAAGGTATCTTCGAGTTGATCGATGCTTTTGAGCGCATCTCCAAGAAGGTGCCCGATGTCATACTCAAGGTTTGTGGGTACGGTCGGCAGGAGGCCAGGATGCGCGCGGTGATAGACCAACGGCGGCTTCAGCAAGTTATTGAAGTCGTGGGCTTGATAGATCCAAGCCAGATGCACAAATGGATGCAGGCCGCCGATCTGTTTGTGCTGCCGTCATACGAGGAGGGCATGCCAAATGCAATTATGGAGGCAATGGCATGCGCATTGCCTGTGGTTGCATCGTCCGTTGGTGGACTTCCTGGAGAGATCGGTGACTGTAAAGGTGCAATCTTAATCGAGCCCAAGAGCGTGGGGGATCTGGAACAGGCGATGCTGAAGGTGACTCAGAACCGGCAGTTGCGGGAAGAAATGAAAATCGCGTCACGAAAAAGGGCAGAGGAAAGATTTGGGGTCGAGCGAAACGCCCGCACCGTTCTGAGCTATTTGCAGAAAGTCATCGAGAAGACCCGAGCAAAACAGACCCAGGCCTATCCGTGAAACAGACATACTTAGTTATTGACCCCTGTCAATTCACAGCTAACTACAACTATTGCTTGTTGGACGCTCTGGCCAAAAAGCAACAGAGAGTCGTTTACGCAACGACCGAGTTTGCCCACGGTCACATACCCGATCCTGAGGGGGTAAGGGTCTTGCGCTGTTTCTTTCACTTGGCTCGACTAGTACGTAGACTAACTTCATCAGGCCCGATCCGGCGGCTTCTACGGGCTGCCGAGTATCCTCTAAACCTGACATTTCTTCTTGCCTACATACTGATAAGGCAAATCAAAGTCGTGCATTTCATGTGGGTTGTTTCGCCATGTCTGGAGTACCGAGTGATACAACTACTTAAGTTTATGGGCTGTCATATTGTCTATACCGTACACAATCCTTTTCCACACGAGCGAAAAGCTGGCCACGCAAAGAAATATTCTCGAATATACAAATGCGTTGATCACCTGATAGCCTTGACGAACTACACTCGTGATGAAATAGTGAGCCATTTTGGTATACACCCTGAAAAGATATCCGTGATACCCCACGGAGATTACGACGTACTCTTTTCACACTACGATTGCAATGATGATCTGGCACAGAAAGTCCGGCAGAAGGCAGCAGGCAGAAAGATTATCGCTTTCCTCGGCCACATCCGACCCTACAAGGGGCTCGAGTTCTTCCTTGAAGCGTTCCCGATAATCAAAAGTCTATTGCCCGAATCCATGTTCTTAGTGGCCGGTTCGGTACTAATTGGTGATAAACGGCAGCTCATAGAGAAACTTGCTCGAAGCTGTGAGCCGCACGATCTCTGGGTGGATATTCGTTTTCTGCCTCCAGAGGATATGAAAGCATATTTGTCGGTTATTGACGTATTGGTTCAGCCCTACATCAGCGCTTCCCAGAGTGGGAACACGGTTATGGCGTATTCTGAGGGAATACCGGTTATCTCGACTAGTGTTGGGGGCTTAGGCGAGATGACGGAGGACGGAGAAACTGGATATGTCATTGCACCGAGAGACCCACAGGCAATTGCAGATGCTGTTGCAAAGAGCTTTGAGGGCGACAACTATGTGAGAATGTCGCACAATGCCAGGCAGGTAGCAGCAGGACAATTCAGCTGGGAGAGAATTGCCGAGCAAACCGCAAACATTTATCAACGTTTGGGTACATTCGGCCCAGCGAAGAATAGTACCTCAGAACAAAGCAGAGACTAAAAGTGAGCGAAACATTGATGTGTAACAGAGCGCTGGTGGAGATTGATTGTCTACAGGCTCTGTCCGGCTATGCTTTTACCAAATTGCCATTGATAAATTCTTGCGCGTCCTTTATAATGTGATATGGAGGGGCGAGTCTATGTCCGACGCGAAGGAGGAGCAGATGCGAAAGACGATCCCTATCAGCTTAGTGTTGTGTGCGCTGGTCTTTGACTTACTGGCAGTCCTACCAGATGTGTACGCAGAGGATGCTCCCCAGCTCATCTCGGCTGTCTTGGAAGGACCTGTTCTAACAGACCGCATTCAGAGAACAAGCATGACGATTTGCTTGAGTTAGTCCAGGTGTGGTTGAATGACTGCGACGACCCAGCCTGGTGTGATCATGCCGACCTTGATGTGAATGGCACAGTGGACTTTTTGGACTTGGTGGTTTTAGCTGAAAACTGGCGATGGAAATAAATACTTGTCTATTTTTTATGCATTGATCAATACCGTTCACCGCAAAGAAATACCTGCAAGGCTTTATACGCATCGGTTCATAGGAGTACTCTAAACAGACATGCATATTTTCTACATTCATCAACACTTTGCTGTGCCCAGCGGCAGCACGGGTACACGCTCATACGAATTTGCTCGGCGATGGGTCAAAGCCGGACAACAGGTCACTTTAGTAACTGGACATTGCGACGTTAGCGGTCTTAGCGTAAGCAAAAAGATGGTACAAAAGCGCGTTATAGAAGGAATAAATGTAATCATTATCAGGACAAGCTACAGCAATAGACAGTCATTTCTCCGCAGGATAACATCGTTTTTCTATTTTCTGTTTTTGAGCACTTATATTGGTTTGAGGATAAAAGGAATCGATGTTGTTTATGCCACCAGCACACCGTTGACGGTGGGTATACCTGCCATAATCCTCAAACGGTTGAAGCTTGTGCCTTTTGTTTTCGAGGTGCGCGACCAATGGCCTGAAATACCTATAGGCTTGGGAATCATAAAAAACAAAGTTATTGTCCGGTTGCTTTTGTGGCTGGAAAGGACCATCTACAAGCAAAGTTCAGCCATTGTGGCTCTTTCTCCAGGAATGGCTGACGGTATTCGGTCAGTCCTTGGCGCAGAAAAGCCGATAACAGTCATCCCTAATAGTTCGGACACAGATGTGTTTCGGCCGGACATCGACGGCTCCATGGTCCGGCAGGAAAAAGGCTGGTCAGATAAGCTGGTTTTTTTGCATGCTGGTGCGATGGGAAGAGCAAATGGCTTGGATTTTATTGTCGATGTTGCGGAACGTCTGAGGTCTGATGGCAGTATTAACTTTGTGCTTATGGGAGACGGAAGTGAAAAGGAGCGTTTGGCTGACAGAATCAGTCGAAGCAAACTGTCCAATATTGAAATATTGGATTCGGTTCCGAAAACTCGATTGCCTGAGTTTTTTGCAGCATGTGATGTATCGATTGTAATATTTGCCGACTATCCGATCCTGGAGCATAACTCGGCGAACAAGTTTTTTGATTCAATAAGTGCTGGCAAACCAGTGCTGTTGAACTACTCCGGCTGGCAGAGACAAATTCTTGAAGAGAACGAGGCCGGTTTTGGGTGTGCTCTGGGCAACATTAGCGAATTTATGGAGAAAGTGCAATATTTTCATACGCACAGGCGACGGGTTAAAAAGATGGGAGAAAATGCCCGGCGAATCGCTGTTGAGAAATTTAGTAGAGATGAACTGGCATTGACTGCGCTGAATGTCGTGAATGCTGCTGTAGGACATATGTGAGTTGAACAAGTGTTGGGTTGTTCGAGGACAAAACACGAAGTGTTTGTACTTCCTGCGAATTACACACAGGAAATTCATCCGGAAGTTCAAGTAGAAACGAAACTTCTGCGGCTGGATGAAGTAAGAGCTGAACAGTGGCGGCAACTAGTGCAGCTTCAAGGGCGTTTCGTTGTTTCGTATCTTAGGTTCCGTTATGGCGCAGCCGATACGCGCCTGTTGTTAGCCTTCGTGGGAGGAAAATTTGCTCATGTCCAGTGGATTGTCCCGGCATATAAGCTGAAATCTCGGTATTATTTTATTCCTGATGATTCATATTCGATCATTTCCTGTATGACAGCCGAAACCTTTCGCGGCCTTAGTATTTGTCCGTCCCAGATTCAGAAAGTCACTACGTCAGAGATTTCGACCGAATCATTCTTGATATGGGCGGAATCTACTAATGTGCCGAGTCTGAGAGGTATTAGAAAAGCTGGTGGAATAAAAGTTGGTGAATTTATTAAGAAGAAATGGCTTTGGGGGTGCATCTGTTGTATAGAGTATTTCTCCGAAGGGTCTGACCTGCAGTGATATTAGACAATTCGCATAATGCCTTCAGTCAACTTTTAACAGAACAGGGCAGGTACGTAATAAGAGTCGATGGCGTTGATTGGTATAACTACAGTGGATTTATGGTACCTGCGTATCTTCCGCATTGTTGTCCCACAATTACCCAGGAAACAGCACTCAATGTTCTTCGCGAATCAGGCCGGCCTTTCGTAAGGTGGGACAGTCAGTTCGGTAAAGCTAAAGGTGGTGAGTGGTGGTATGTAATCCGTAAAGGAACATGGTCACTGCGGCAGTGTAGCGCAAATACCAGGAGCAAGATAAGACGAGGCTGTAAGTGGCTCTACGCAAGACCGCTTACTGTTGAAGAAGTCTTGCAAACTGGCTACGACGTATGCATTAAGGCGGAGAAGCGACATGCCATAACCGGTTCTGTCCTTTCTCGAGAGCTTTACGAAAGAAAAATCCAAGCCGCGGCAAGTGTGGTTGGCACTCTCGAATTCTTCGGTGTCTTCTCCGGTGATAAACTGGTGGCATATTCGGAAAATTACATCCAGAATAAGGCCGCTTTTTGGGAAAGTATCTGGTATGACCCTGAATTCTTGCCGAAGTATTCAAGCTATGTTCTGGTTGATGCAATGCTGAATTATTATCTCAACGAAAGAAAGTTTGTGTATGTCTCTGACGGCAGCAGAAGTATCTATCATAGAACACAGGTCCAAAATTTTCTTATGACGGTATTTGGATTCACGAAGGAATATGCGATTCTAAGTGTGCTATACGCTGGCATGTTTAAGGCTGTGGTTAATATGGTCTATCCTTTTAGGTACATTGTGTGGTTTGTTTCGGATAGGTGCAGTAGCGATCTTATTGACAGGGCTGGTGCGGTTCTCAGACAGGAGTATATAAGGAAAGCCTGCAAATTGTTATGAATGCGATTGTCAAGCGACTCATGGATATTGTTATCTCGCTAACACTCATAGTAGTCTTACTGCCGGTTTTTGTCGTTATAGTGATAGCTATAAAGCTTAGCAGCAAGGGACCTTCCATATTCAGACAAGAAAGGGCGGGCAAAAACGGCAAGCCGTTCATCTTCTACAAATTCCGGACAATGAAACTCGCCATAGACCCATTTGGGCCGAGTCCAAAATCTGGCGACGATCCAAGATTGACAAAAATAGGGAAGTTCCTGCGGGAATATTCACTTGATGAACTACCGCAATTGTTTAATGTACTAAAGGGAGATATGAGCATTGTTGGACCTCGGCCTTTGTATGTTTCACAGATCGCTGAATGGAATCAACGGCAGAAAAACCGGCTGCTTGTTAAGCCCGGCATGACCGGCCTAGCGCAAATATCAGGGCGGGGAGGGCTCACACGTGAAGAAAAGCTCGAATTCGACGTTAATTATGTGGAAACCGCAGGTTTTTTGACCGACATAAAGATAGTGCTGGCAACAATTGCGCAGGTGCTTGGGCGCAGCAGCATCTACGAAAAGAGATATTCACAAACAGAATACACACGAGGAGAAGATAAATAGCACGGAAATCCAAAGATAGTTTTTGAATAGAGAATATTTAGATGGAAACACGAACAGACACAGGTTGTAAATACCTGACGAAAATAGAGCAAATAGACCAATTAAACCAACGGGAAAAAACTGAGCTGCAAAAAGTCACTGAGCAGTTTGTCTTTCGAAGTAATGATTACTATTTGTCGCTTATTGACTGGAATGATCCTGACGATCCTATACGCAGAATTGTAATCCCGCATGTTCGAGAGCTTGACAAGTGGGGCAGGCTTGATCCATCAGATGAGAAAGCCTACACGGTTATACCTGGGATGGAACACAAGTATAATTCTACAGTGCTTCTCCTGGTCAGTAGTGTTTGCGATGGCATATGCCGATACTGTTTCCGCAAGCGTGTGTTTATGGAGCCTCATCACGAGTACCTACGAGATGTTCTGGCAGCTGTTCATTATATAAGACAACACAGCGAGGTAACTAACGTGCTGCTTACCGGAGGAGACCCACTGGTACTACCAACGCCGAGACTTGAGGATATTGTGCGTCAGATAAGGGAAATTGAGCATGTCCAGATAATACGAATCGGAACGAAAATACCTGCGTTCAATCCACACCGCATCGTGGATGACCCAACATTGCCGGAGATGATACAGGCCTATAGCACGGATAGAAAAAGAATATATATAATGACGCACTTTATTCATCCACGGGAATTGACGGACGTGGCGGTCAAGGCTATCGACCTGTTGAAGAAAGCTGGCGCCGTTATCGCCAACCAGGCGCCGTTAATACGAGGTGTCAACGATGACCCTGAGGTTTTAGCGGAATTACTCGCGAAACTGTCTTTTGTCGGTGCGGTTCCCTATTATATTTTCCAATGCAGACCGGCCGTAGGCAACAAGGCATACACTGTGCCGATCGAAGAGGGATATGAAATAGTCGAGCAGGCAAAGGCCAAGGTATCCGGTCTGGCCAAGAGAATACGATACACAATGTCACATTCAACCGGCAAGATTGAAATCATTGGCAAGACAAAGGATTTCGTCTACTTTAAGTATCATCGTGCTGCCGACGATGCAGACAGTGGGCGTTTTCTGGTATTCAAGAGCAATCCCAATGCATATTGGTTTGATGATTACGATGAAGTAATCCGGGACTACCCCACCACCCAACCATACAGGTCATACGGGCCTGAGTAGCATCAAAGCATAGTTGGCATTTTACCGGATCGGCGACAGTTGGCGTTAAGAATTTTTGCGATTTTCTTGTTCGTGGTATTATACTCAGTGATTGGCTATGCGCTGGAGCCTGCCGAAATCTTGGTCATAGCAAATAAGGACATCACTGAGTCCGAGCGGATTGCTCAGTGCTACTGCCAAAAGCGCCAGGTACCGAATGAGAATATTCTTTATTTGTCCCTGGGACCACAGCTTTGTGACTTCATCAGCAGGGCTGAATACGAAAAATGCCTTGCAGAGCCGGTCCGTAATGAGCTACTTGCTCGAGAAAACTCAGGCGGAATTAGATGTCTACTAACAATTTATGGAGTGCCGATTAAGGTTGGAAAACGCGGCCAGTTGCCTGGCCTACAGGATAAACTAAATCAACTGCAAGAATTAGCTGGGCGAGAAAAGAATGCGATGGAGCAGTTGAAGCAGAATAGCCTGTCCGAATCGGCCGTGTATCAGCAACGCAGTCACAGGCTTGCGCAGTTGCAGCAAAATATCGATCGCATTACCGGCCAGGAAACAGATGCCTCTGTTGATAGTGAGTTGTCAATGGTGCTGTTTGGTCCGTATGAGCTGTATCGATGGCAGCCGAACATGCTTAAAAATAGTGTTGAGGAAACCGCCTTTAGAACACTTATGGTCTGCCGCCTTGATGGCCCGAGTCCCGCAATAGCTGAGGGACTCATTGATAAGGCCATGGCCACCGAGCAAACTGTGCTAAAGGGAATCGCTTATATTGATTCGCGAGGCAAGGTGGGTAAAGATTTGTATGGCCGCTATGACCAGTCTCTACGGGATTTGACCTTGCTCATAAGGTTGCGGACGGATATGCAAGTTGAACAAGAGCAAACGGAGCAGCTCTTTGCGCCCGGTACATGTCCGCAGACAGCTATCTATTGTGGCTGGTATAGTCTTAGGAAGTATGTCGATGCCTTTGATTTTGTTGACGGCGCCATAGGATACCACATTTCAAGCTTCGAGGCAATGGACCTTCGCGATCCCAACAGCAGTCAATGGTGTCCAGCAATGCTTAGAGATGGCATCACTGCTACACTTGGGGCTGTAGCTGAACCGTACCTTCACTCTTTCCCGAAACCAAAGGATTTTTTTCTGCAGTTGTTAGATGGAGCCTGCGTTGTCGAAGCGTACTACCACACGAAGCCATTTAATTCTTGGCGGTTAATCTTGATAGGCGATCCCCTGTATAGGCCCTTCAAGAAGAACTAACTTTTAGCGGTTGACAATTCCTGTGTTTTGGCTGTTCTCTGATGAGAAAGCGCAATCACACCTGTAGTTGTGACTATTATTGCAATTCCTATAGTAGAGACGATTATATCCAAAACCGCTACATCCTTATCGAAAATCAGAGAACCCAATTTTACAGTTAAAAGGAAAGCCATCGGTGGCAGCATGGCCGCCAAAAACCATTTTGGTTCCGGTGCTCTAAAGAGAAAAGAGATACGCAAATATTGGATCCATAGTATTGTTAAGAATGTGTAAGCGAAAAAATCAAACGCTATATTGGTCACAGGCATTACATTGATCCAGTTTGCTCCGGAAAAATTTGTCAGGGTAAAGATCGTTGTACATGTTATAATAAGAAAAGCTGGCCAAGATGAAAGAACAGTAAGTATTGCCAAGCCTGCTAACGTACCTGCAATGTCTGCTAAGAAATCTCTAATATCGGCGCTGCGCCCTATGACAAAGCTTTGAAGCCATTCATCTATGACCCCATACCAGATGACGAGAATAAGCATCCACCAGACCGTAGCCTTGCGCCAGTTTACCTTAGTGTGAGGGTTGATTGCAGACCAAAAAAGAACAGCTAAAATCATATAGGACAAAAAGTGGAGGCTCTTATCAGATACACCAGCTTGACGAATCAGCCCGGGAATCGGCACGTGCGCAAGAACAAACAGACTGGGCCAGTAAAGTACCAGTGAGATTATGAGCAACTTGTGTTGACGCGATAATACCATACAAATTACCTGGTGCCAGTATTTTGCGTCCGGCGTAAAAGAGCTTTAATCAGTTGTTTTGGACTGCTGATAGTGTAATGAGTATTCATCGAAAAGCGCATACCAAAAAAATAAGTTTTTATGTGGGATAAAGTGTATAATATAAGCACGTTTTTATCCACCTTGTGCCATGCTAATTTTTAGGAGGGTTAAAAGATGGGAATTCTTATGAGGCCCAGTACTCCGCTGTTCCGGTTTTTTGGAAGGTGGGGCGTCTTTGCAATATTTTTGGCTGGTTTTGCGGTTCTCTGTTATGGCAGTTATTGGCCTGGCACGACCGCTCGTACGAATCGCCGACTTTCAGCTCGAAAGATAATTCAGCTTCCAGAACCCAGCCTGACTGGTTCGATTAGTTTCGAACAGGCCTTGGCTGAGCATCGAGTGGCGCGCCAGTTCCTAGCTGGGCCCATTGGCTTTCCCCAGATTGGTCAATTGGCTTGGGCTGGTCAAGGCACTGTTGAACCTGCTTTGCAAATCGGAAGCAGACTTCCGGCTGTGCCGCTTGAGAATCAGGAATCTTCTGTAAAATTGTATTTTGCCATCGCAGATGGTCTGTATCTTTACAATTCTGACGGTCACGGCCTGGAACAGATTCTTAGGGAGGATGTACGATCTACCTTGGCAACTGCTACCTCAAACAGCTATGTAGTAGCCGGGTCTGGCTGCGACATTATTATTGCGGGACCTCTAAGGGCTTTTTCTGGCCGGCAGGCAAGTGATGCCAAAAGAGTTGTGTTACTGCAGGCAGGGCAGATTGCACAAAACATCCAGTTGCAGGCTGTTACCTTGGAGTTAGGATCTGTACCAATTGGAGATTTTGATGTTAGAAGCGTCAAACGAATTTGTAGTCTGTCGAGAAATTTGGAGCCCTTGTATATCATCTGCGTTGGCAGCCCCAGCGGCCAAGTCCAGTCAGTGCAGCAAGGACAGTCGGCCACAGCACAAAAAGTCGTGTTGATTATTGCTGCACAGGGTTTTCGCGATGAGGAGCTTTTTGAAACAAAGCGTATTCTTGATGCAGCAGGGCTTCAAACGACTATAGCAAGTACGGTAGTCGGACCTGTGATAGGTGTTCTTGGTAGCTTAGCTGAGGCGACACTTTTAACTGGTCAGTTGAGCGTCGATGACTACGATGCGATAGTATTCATAGGAGGCCCGGGCGCAGCCCAATATTTTATTGACCCACTTGCCTTGAATATAGCACGCCAGGCAGTGCGAAGAGGAAAAGTTCTTGGAGCAATTAGTATCGCTCCCGGCATCTTGGCCAATGCGGGAGTGCTCAGAGGCATCAGAGCCACCAGCTTTCCATCCGAACAGACCAGGCTGATTCAGGCCGGTGCTATATATACAGGTGCTGCTGTGCAACGCGACGGATCTGTAATAACCGCCATTGGACCTACGGCTTCGGTCCAATTCGGCAGGGTGATTGCTGATGCACTTGCTGGCCGGTAGTGTTCTTGATGCAGGTTCTGCCGTTAGTAACCTGGTTTCAGGATGTTTTTGGGTCAGTATGACTTAGCGGATTATAGCGATTTATAATCGGTAATCGCCGATCTCTGCCAAAGGCTTTCGGTGTGATTTTAACTCCCGGCGGCGATTGTCTTCTTTTATATTCACTTTTGTCAATCATGCGAACGACCTTTCGGACTACGTCCTGCGGTAGGCCGGATTCAATGAGTTGTTGTGGTGACTTGTCTTCTTCGACGTAGCCTTTAAGTACCTTATCGAGCATATCGTAGTCCGGCAGCGAATCGCTGTCTTTTTGGTTAGGCTTTAACTCTGCACTTGGGGGCCTTGTCATAACAGCGGAGGGTATTACCTGCCGTCCTGCCATCTTATTTATGTGTTTTGCCAGCTCATAGACCATCGTCTTAGGCACATCTTTTATCACCGCGAAGCCACCTGCCATATCACCGTAAAGGGTCGCGTAACCAACGGAAGTCTCACTTTTGTTGCCTGTTGTCAGTACGAGGGCGCCGAACTGGTTGCTCAGTGACATCAGAACAGTCCCGCGGATTCTGGCCTGCAGGTTCTCAAACGCGATACCCTTATTGTCCCAGCCTGGGACTTTGTCCAGCGTGTTATTGAATTGGTCAAGTACTTGGCCGATTGGAATTGTCAGTAGTTCCACACCCAGATTCTCTGCCAGTTTTTGCGCATCGCTCACAGTCTCAGGTCTGTTGAATTTTGAGGGCATTGTAATGCAGATGACATTTTCGGCACCAACAGCAGCTACAGCGATAGCAGCAGTAACCGAAGAATCTATGCCGCCGCTGAGGCCAAGCAGCACCTTGTTGAAACCGTTCTTTTGTACATAGTCTTTTGTTCCAAGTACAAGTGCCTGGTAGGCTTCGTCAATGCTACTGACCGGCTGGGTAGTTATTCGCTGTGTTGATTCTACCTGAACGGTTCCATCATCTCCGGCAATAACCTCCGCAATCAACAAGTCTTCATCAAATGCTTTGGCCTTGGCGACTATTATGCCTGTTGAATCAGCGAACATGCTGCGACCATCGAAGACCAGTTCATCCTGGCCGCCAACAAGATTGCAATATCCAACAGCACAACCAAATTCTCTCGCGCATTGGCTGACTAATTCTTCTCTTTTTTCGATTTTGCCCATGTGAAAGGGTGAAGCTGAAATATTTATGATCATCTGGATTGGGCCGACGTTTGAGAGAAATTCTCTGAGCCATTTGATATCCCACATATCGTAGCAGATAGTAAGGCCGATGCGCAGGCCTGCTACATCAGCTATCATCGGCTGCTTGCCAGGCTGGAAATACCTTCGTTCATCGAAAACGCTGAAGTTCGGCAGCATGCTTTTTCGGTAGACTTTGCTTATCTGTCCATTTTTCAGCACAGCCGCCGAGTTGTACGTGTCCTTTTGAGATTCTTCAGCAAAGCCGACTACCACGGTCATTCCAGGACACTGTGCGGCGAGCTTCTCAATTGCCAGATGATTGTCTTGTAAGAATTGTTTTTGATATAACAAGTCCTCCGGTGGATAACCGCAAATAGCCAGTTCCGGAAAGACCAATAGCTCCACGTCGGACAGGGCCGCCTCAGCACAAATCCTCCGCATTTTTTCCGTATTGCCCGCCAAATCACCAACAGTAGCGTTGATTTGTCCTAATCCTACTCGCACATAGCTACCCTTGACGCCGAATTTCGTATTAAGCTATAATTGGTCAAAGCACGCCATCCAACAAATTAAACGGAGAGGGCGGGATTCGAACCCGCGGTACCCATAAAAGGGCACACCGGTTTTCGAAACCGGCTCGATAAGCCACTCCGACACCTCTCCAAATCATTTAAGGCCCGCTCTAAAACACATATCCCGCTAAGTCCACTTCACTTTACCTGCAACGCCTTGACATTGCAAGAAGATTAAGACTCAAAGCGCCGATGTGGTGTATCTGTCGTTTGTAGGTAGATTTCCAGCCGTAGTTACTTAAGAAATTCTAAATCCGAAATACTAAGCACTAAACAAACCTGTCCTGAGCGGAGCCGAAGGATTCAAAATCTCAATGAACCAAATCCAAAACCACTTTTCAGATGAGTTCTTGGGCATTTATGAATTTGAACATTTGCCTGCACCTGTGGTAGCGCAGGCACAGGTGATATTGTTTAGGATTTAGATATTAGAATTTAGTGTTTATTGGCTCCCTTATTAGGCGACACACGGATTTTACCTACAATGTACAGATGTGCCCGCACTGATGTAAGAGCCATGCAAGAAACTGTACGGACTGTCACAGGATGCTTCGACAAGTGCAGTGTTAAATGTCCTTCGGGGGCGCTCTTTAACTATCCTATGCACAGAGTAGTCGAACCGGAACCTGCTTGCGAATTGCACGGACTTGTAGTATTTTGGCTCTATGAATGTACGCAGGTCACAATCCGCATTAGAAGCAAAACGGCTTTTTTTCATTCGCAGGCTGTACGACCTTTTAGCTCCGCGTGCATTTAGTGCAATAATGTTCGGCGCCCTATTTTGCACGGCGGCAGTGAAATTCTACCATTCTTGGCGTTATGAGCTCATCGGAGAGTACGTCGGTTGGATACTTGCCGACATATCTGTTCTGTTGGGAATCGAGGTTATCCTTGCAATTATCTGTTTTCGCTGGCCGCGAAAATGGGTCATTCGGGCGGCGCTTATCTTCGCAGCCGTTATATGCACCTGGTCGGTTATGAATGCCGGTTGGCTAATAAGGACCGGTACACAACTATTGCCTACTGTGCTTCTGCCGATGTTCCGGGACCCGATGAACTCGTTAGTAATCGTCGGTGTCAACCTGATAAAAACGCCTAAAGCCGCGGCTGTGTTATTGATACCAAGTGCCTTTGCTCTTGCTTTTTTCTTCTATGTTCTTGCAAAACCAGCACCGCCGAACTATAGCCCGAGACGCTTCCTCGTTAAAATCATAGTTTCGGTTATCATTATTGGCATCACTATTCTGGCCTGGAAAGCTGCAGGCAGACGTAGCTCCAGCCAAGTTGCTTCCGCTGACCTGCGCTATAACTGTCACTTAAGGGCAATAATGAGTTTTGTTATGCCTGAGTTACATCATCTGGCCAGAGCTGATTTTACAGATGTAAAGCGGAATATGCCCAGTTTTGACCAGATAGAGCTCCCGCTGAGACCGCAGCAGATAAATCATAATATCGTAATAGTAGTCCTTGAAGGCATCCAATGGCGCTATAGCTCTTTGGCAGACAGAGCGTCTAACCTGACACCGTATCTTGCCGGATTGGCTGACCAGGGCGTTGTATTTGCTAATGCTCGCTCAACACTGACGCACACAACTAAGGCATTATTTGCGCTTCTGACCGGACGAATTCCATCACCATCGCAGGATATTGCCGAGGCCGTCCCTGTTGTAAAGCCATACGCCGGCATTGCAGCGATCCTCAAAAGGCAGATGAATTTTCGAACCGCTTTTTTTCAGTCCGCTAAGGGTAACTTTGAGTGTAGGCCTGGTCTTGTTTATAACCTTGGTTTCGACAAATTCTGGGCCAGGGACGATTTGAATGACCCCAACAGTTTTGTAGGCTACTTGGGTTGTGATGAATTCTCAATGCTTAAGCCAATTACAGAATGGATACGTTCTGAGCAAAGGCCATTTTTCCTAACGATTCTCTGTTCAGTTACTCACGATCCGTATGAGGTCCCACGGTGGTTTGCTGAGCCGGCTAAAGACCCCTTGCAGAGGTATCAACAGGCTGTCTCGTACACCGACAATTTCTTAGCAGCACTTGATGTTGAGCTTACCAAACTAAATCTTGCTCAAAATACGATTCTTTGTGTCATCGGAGACCACGGCGAAGCGTTTGGTGAGCACGGGTTGCTTGGCCATGAACGCATACCATTCGAAGAGGTTTTGCGAATCCCTTTTTGTATGAGAGCTCCGTTTTTGGTTGAGCCTAACACAGTGGTTACAGAGCCGGTTAGTTCAATTGATTTGACACCAACGTTGCTTGACCTGCTGGGTTTTGAAATGAATGCTGCACAATTCGACGGCATCAATGTGCTGCGAGCCGTACCGGAAGATCGCGAGGTTTATTTCTCCGGCTGGATGCAGCAGGGACCGGCAGGATTTGTGAAGGGTAGATATAAGTTTGTGTACGATCCGTCGAATAATATGGTTTCGGCCTATGACCTCAGTACGGACTCGCAAGAATTGTTCAGAATCCAGCTACCTCAGCAACAGGCACAAGAGGTTGCAGATAAGATTCTTGCCTGGCGGAAGGATAGTATATTCAAGCTTGAACAGCAGTGGACGGGCAAGAAAGTTCTCTTTGGCTCCTGGCTGTGCAGGTGGACAGGACGTGTTTCCTCGGCTAAATATCAAGGCTCAGATGATATGTAGTTCGCTGTCTGCCATTGCCGAGGGAAGAAGGGTTTTGATGCCCTCACATTAGGCGTCTGTTGCTTTTTATAAACCCACTAAAATTCCTCTATTCCCCCTATTTTTCTTGATTTATTGTGTATGTAGATCAACTGGGCGTTATTGGTGTTGCAAAAAAACAGCGTCTCTTCTATTACATATTATCAGTTTGGTTCATATAAAAAATACACAAATTGACCTAACCTTTTTGAAGCAAAGCTATTACGTCGAATCGGGATAGGCGTTTTGTTTATTGGTTTTTTCTCTGGCATATTTTTTGCGTATTTTACGCTGCGTTTTATGGGCGGTGCGTCCTAAACCACAGTAATGTACAGGGAGGAGAAGTCAACCGCCCGTTTTAAGATCAATTCTAAGTTGCGTTAGTTCGAGTGCGTAGCAGGATTGATCTTTTTAAACCGTATGTTCCGGGGTCGTTCCGGAGGAGGGGCGATTCCGGATTTTTTTATAAAAAAGCATTCTAAGCTCAAGCAATAATCAGATAAGCATTTCTCGCAATAGCGGTTTCGAAGCCAAAAAACTTGAAATTTCTGTCATATCATGGCTTGCTGAACAGTGAAGTCGAAGTTGGTAAAAGTTGTATGATTTGTCCGGGGATGAGCAGGAAATTGGGGCTAAACATGCCATATATTGATTCTATCAGGCACCACACGGCGAAGATCGACCAATTTTGCCCTGCTCAAATCCGAGTTGACTCTGTATAATAAATGTCGCTATGGAGCGATCTGTTTATAGAATTATCGATGCAAATTTCAACCGTGCCCGTGAGGCGCTTCGCGTAGTGGAGGAATACTGCAGATTTACCTTGAATTCGTCCGTTCTAACCGAACGCTGCAAGCAGCTCAGGCACCGGCTTTCATCAGAAATTGGCAAGCTCGAAATAAGCAGACTCCTGACTTCAAGAGACACATTATCTGATGTTGGCGTCGGCAGAAAGGTCACGGGACAGCTTGAACGCGGGGATTTGAAAGACTGTACCATAGCCGCCTGTAAGCGTCTTACCGAAGCTCTTCGTGCACTTTCAGAAATGACTGGCATCGAAAAACCCACCCTGGCTCAGAAAATCGAGGAAATGCGATTCACTGCCTATACGCTGGAAAAGGACGTCGTCCTGTTTAGTTCTCCTGCTCAAAAGTTCTCGCGTGTTAGTCTTTATGTGATAATCTCCAGCAGCCTTGCCGCGGACGTGATATCACTGGCTCATTGCTGTGCAGCCAATGGTGCCGACTGTATTCAACTAAGGGCAAAGCAAATTGATGATGACAGCATTTTTGCTCTTGCTGTCGAACTTGTGCAGATATGCAGGGATGCCGGCATTCTTAGTATAATAAACGACCGAATCGATATTGCCGTGGCAGCCGGTGCTGATGGAGTGCATCTTGGGCAACATGATTTGTCGGTACAGCAGGCCCGCAACTTACAGTTAGCCCCGATAATAGTTGGCAAAAGCACTCACTGCCTTTCGGAGCTTAGAACTGCGTGTGAGGAGCTTCCAACGTATATCAGTCTGGGACCTATATTTGCCACCCCAACAAAGCCATCACTTGATAGTGTAGGCTTGGATTATGTCGCTAATGGATTAAAGGAACTGGCCAATTCAGGTATCGGACATGTGGCTATCGGCGGCATAACGCCGGGTAACATTCAGCAGGTTCTAAGCGCTGGTGCGAGGGCAGTTGCCGTATGTTCTGCGGTAGCTTCAGCACGCGACCCGGCTGCTGTTTGCCGTGAGTTGAAAGACAAGATCATAAATTTTAGACATGGCTAATACGCCATCACAAACAAAAGGATCAATATCATTCTGTATTTTGCATCTTCTACGGATTTCGGCCGTTTCACATATATCTGTGATCCACCACATAAGGAAAACTTGCAGAAGATATTCAAAGCATCGAGGCTGCCATTTGTTAGTATGGGTAAAATATCCACCCGCTATTTAGTTGGTTTTTCTACGAGTTATCCACTATAAAGGGGCTTTCTGGAATGAAGTTTGCTATTCCTTGGAGCTTCTAACTGATTGCGAGCTTAGTGTTCAGGTTTTTGTTTTGGTCCAGGCCTTATTGCCGAGGGATTGTTATAAGTTATTTTGAAAAAAACGGTTAAGGTCGATATATCCAGCTTTTTTGGGTTGTTCTCGCCTACATTACCAATAGGATTAACTGTCCCTGATGGTCGGTTGAGTTGTAGTGGGAAACAGGAACCCAGAAGTTCACGTAGGTTATCAACAGGCTATCCACAAGAATTTACAGGCAGGTTGTTGGAATGGGATATGTTTAGGTACTGAGACATGATTGTGCTTTTGCGAGGGGCAGTCCATATTGTCGAAATCAAGGGCTGCAACTGGAAAAATCTGGTGTAGCCTGATGGAAAACATCGCATAAATCTTAAACTTGGATATGCTTTAACTCCTATAATCATCATGTTCTTGAGTTAACGTTGCGTGTTATAAAAAAAAACAAGTCACTCGGTGTGGACGTAGTGAAATTCTATTGACTTTCGTTACTAAATACAATAAACTCACATCTTAAATTGTACCTGGGGCGGTTTAGATCGGAATGGGGGGTGTTCCTAATTCTTCCCTATCGAACACCCAATGAAAGTGTGTCATGGATTGATGACGCAGATTCAGGTGTTGGTTGTGTTGGACGCTTTTCAAAGGGGGTGAAGATGAGACAGACAACTTAATTGGAATATCACTCATTGCTATTGGGGGTATCTGCATTTGCTTGCAGCCGTTGTTCTATCAAGGCTATAGCGATTCGCAGTAGAGAACAGAGTATCAAAGTATCAGAAACATATTTTGGGGGATGATGAAGATGAGAAAGATGAAGACATTGGCTATCATTATTGTAGCAGTGGTTCTGGCTCTGCCGTGCTTGGCGGTAGAAGCTACCCCACTTGGCACCGTGGATATAGTGCATTCCGGCTATGGTGCGTATGATGAACATGGCCTCAAGGTTTGGGGTGGTGGGCACTATGGTACCTGGGTGTATGGCGGAGTCTATATGCTCGACAAGACCGATGGCACTGGCGAAGGGAACATCTGGCCAAATGACTCACTTGGTAGTTTCTGCATCGAACTGCATGAGTTTGCGCCTGATGAGACACTGACGTATGATGTCGTTGTGCTGGAAGATGTGGAAAATAGCTTTCTCGGCGAAACGATAGGTAACGTAAAAGCCGATTATCTTCGCGAGTTGTGGGGCAGGTTTTATGATTCGGCTTGGGTAGGCGATGGACCGTTTTGTGACGCACAAGAAAGGGACGCTGAAGCGTTTGCAGCGGCTGTATGGGAGATCATTTACGAGGACCTTCCACAGTCACCTCTCGGCTGGGATGTAACAGTGGATGGTACACCGTGCAGTAACGGATTTTGTGCGAGACACGTTGATGCTGGCACAGCTAACAGTTGGTTGCACGCTTTGGACGGAACCGGTCCGAAAGCCGATCTGCGGGCTTTTGCACGCGATGGAGCACAGGACTACATCGTTGAAGTTCCAGAGCCTGCTACTGTAGCTCTGCTTGGGTTTGGTGCTGTTGTAAGCCTACTTCGCAGGAGAAGGCCCGTCGTATAAGGGGAATACTGAATATTTCAAATAGGCTGGTCTTTGCTCTTTGTCAATTATGATTTGCGTAATACGGATTTGAGCCGAGTGAAAACTGACCGTCCCGGTAGGTGCTCGGCACAAAGGGGGATGCTCATAGGGCAAAATCGTGAAGGATCTGAGAGAGTGGTTCGAGGTCAATTGATTGGCAAAATACTTAGAATTGCTGCAGGCAATTCGCCGGCGGCAATAAGAAACTCGTTTATATAGGAGGACAAAAGATGAAAAAGTTGACAGTTATTTTGATGCTAATGGGGGTGGTGGCATTTTTTGGCACTACCGCCAGCGCAGGTTTTTTGAATCCTGATGAGAATCCTGGTGCGGCGTCTTTTACGTGTGAGTTCCCTGGCACTCAGAATCAGCACGGCTGGGAATTCGACTATAATCCTTCAGCGCCTATTCTGACAATGGATGAGATCATCGGTTCTGTTGGGCTAGACAACGTTTTGATGAGTGGAGAAACTGATGAGGACCCGATCTTTACCGTTGTCAAGACCATCCAGAACACCAGCGGAATTACTTGGACCAGCTATTTCCTGAGCCTTTCAGGTGGTACTGGGGCTACTTTCGTTGATGGAAGTGCCAGTGCGGGAGGCAACAAGTTGCAGACAGTGAATTACCTGCACCCTGCAGCAATCGAGTTTTCTGGATCCAATCCAGTAGCTAACGGTGAGTTGCTTACACTTTCGTTTGACATTAATGTGCCTACCGAGGGTTTGTTCAACTTTACGTTGACACAAGAGCCGGTCCCGGAGCCGGCAACTATGGCTCTGCTTAGTCTCGGCGGTCTGGCGTTATTCCGCCGGCATCGAATTATAGTTTGACCTGAAGCCCCCCTTTACTTGGAAGGACGGGCTATGGGAGCAATCTCATAGCCCGTTTTTTATTTGATTCTCCTGCCTGTGATTCTTATACCAATTGTGAATAATTAATGCGCTTATTCGTGTCATTTCGAGCGAGCCGAAGGCGAGTCGAGAAATCTATTTGAACAGATTTCTCCACTACGCCCCAGTGCTTTCTTGCGAAAGCAAGAACGGGGGCTTCGGTCGAAATGACATAAGCGCAAATTTTAATCACAATTGGTATTATCTCACGGATATCATCCGAAGGGTGCTAAAAAAAGAGGGAGACAGCGACCCCCCTTGGATTTTGGCTTACCCGGTCTGCCGCCCCCCCTAGAGAAGAAGGAAGGAGTATTATGAGTAGCGGACGTTCAATGCACTACTGTTTGTCCATTCAACCCCTTTACCTAAAGTATAGCTTATTTCCTGTAAGGTGCAAAAAATCCAAGGCAAATTTTTATGGTACCGAAGGGGGCTGAATATAGTGGTTATGGTGGTTCATTATTGTGACTATGATGGCTGGCAGGCTGGTAGCAAAACAAAAGCGACTCACAAAGTGCCAGGTGATTGTAATGCTTGACTTTTCGCAGAATTGCGGTTAGTCTGCACACCCGAAAGAGCCTGATTGGAGATGGCAAATCCAGCCACACTCGTACTTGCTCTGACCTAATGACGATCAATCTGAAATCGGAAGTTCAGATATCGAGATATAGGATATGAAAGAAGTACAGAAGGTCCAGGAACGTTTCGAAGATATGCGGATTCTTGATGAGCTGAAGAATTCGTACCTCAACTATGCGATGAGCGTCATTGTTTCGCGTGCCCTGCCGGACGTGCGTGATGGTTTGAAACCGTCGCAGAGACGCATACTGGTTGCAATGCATGATTTGAATCTTGGCCCACGCAGCAAGCACCGCAAGTGCGCAAAGATTGCAGGTGATACGAGTGGTAATTACCACCCGCATGGTGAGGGGGTTGTTTATCCGACTCTGGTACGTATGGGCCAGCCATGGAATATGCGCTATCCGCTGATCGATCCGCAGGGCAACTTTGGCAGCGTAGATGGAGACCCGCCGGCTGCAATGAGATACACCGAAGCGAGAATGACCTCAGCGGCTGTGGAAATGCTGGAAGATATCAACCACGACACGGTGGATTTTGTCGCTAATTATGATGAGACGCGGATGGAACCTACGGTCTTACCTTCGAGGTTTCCCGATCTTCTGGTCAACGGCTCGACCGGTATTGCTGTCGGTATGGCGACTAATATTCCGCCGCACAACATTGCTGAAATTTGTGATGCTCTGTTGTTAATGATCAATGACCCAGCCTGTGGATTCAAAGACATCATGAAGGTTCTGCCTGGGCCGGACTTTCCAACAGGCGGTATTATTTGTGGCAAGAAGGGGATTATTGATGCGTACACCACTGGCCGAGGCCATCTTACCGTCCGAGCAAAGGTGGAGATCGAGACAAGCAAAAGAGCAAGAGAAAGAATCGTGATAACAGAAATACCCTATACGGTTGTCAAGACAACCATTGTCTCGAAGATTGCAGATTGCGTCCATAATAACACCATTCCAGAAATTGCCGACATTAGGGATGAATCGGACCGACATGGTATTAGGATTGTGGTGGACTTAAAGAAAGACACCGACACCGAAGTCGTCCTTAACAAGCTTTACCGTTACACTCCACTGCAGAATACATTTGCTGTTGCCAATATTGCTCTGGTTAATAATAGACCCGAAACACTCAATATCAGGCAGTTCCTCGAATGCTATGTTGATCATCGTAAGACCGTTGTCCGCCGGCGGACCAAATACCTGCTGAAAAGGTGCAGAAACAGGGCCCACATCCTGGAGGGTCTTATCTTAGCTGTCAGTGACATCGATGAAATCATAGAGCTGATTAAAAAATCCCCCGATGCCCCAACGGCCAAATTAAATCTGATGAAAAAACCGTTGAGACTGGCTGAGGTGGCGACGCTAAAGAGGATTCTGCCCAAGACCTTCGTCAAGGAAAAAAGCAAAGGTAAGCACTATCTGACCGGTCCACAAGCTGATGCCATCTTGGCCATGCAGTTGCAGAGATTAACTGGGCTGGAAATTGAAAAGCTGGCTAAAGAATATGCCGAGCTGACTGAGCAGATAGAGGGCTACGAGAAAATTTTAGCCGATGAAGCAGTCCTTCTGGATATTATTAGGGAAGACATATACGAGATTAAAGAAAAATACAGCGACGAGAGACGCACAAAAATAACTGAGAAAGTGCAGACATTCGCTATCGAAGATTTGATTGCCGAGGAGGAAGTTATCGTCACGGTCAGTCACGGCGGATACGTTAAAAGAATGCCGATTGATACTTACCGCAGACAAGGCCGTGGTGGGATAGGAATTATCGGCTCGGACACCAAAGAGGGAGATTTCATAAAGCATCTGTTCGTGGCTTCCACCCATGATTATTTGCTTATCTTTACCAACCGTGGCAAGTGTTATTGGCTGAAAGTCTATGATGTCCCAAGTATGTCGAGACAGAGCAAAGGCAGAAACATTGTCAATCTGCTAAAGCTCGGCGAGCAGCGGATAGCATCTGTGATCAGTGTAAGCAGCTTTGACGGCGAAGACGGACAAGGGCGTCAACTTATTATGGCGACGAAGAGTGGCGTTGTCAAAAAGACAAGACTCACTGCTTACAGCAATCCTCGCTCGACGGGTGTGATAGCAATCAATCTCGATCCCAATGATGATTTAATTGGTGTAGCACTGACTACGGGTTCGGACCGCGTTATACTAGGCACGCGTGATGGTATGACAATATGCTTTGATGAAAAGGATGTTCGCTCAATGGGTCGGGCTTCGAGAGGTGTAAGAGGCATAAAGCTGCGTCCCGGAGATGTTGTGGTCGGAATGGTGATTGTCGTGGAAAAGGCCTCGCTGTTTACTGTTTGCGAAAACGGCTATGGCAAACGGACAGTTATCGAAAATTATAGGCCGCAGAGCCGAGGCGGAGTGGGTCTGAAAAATATCAAGACGACCGCCAGAAACGGTAAAGTCGTGGCACTTGAAGCCGTACAAAACAACGATGATTTGATGTTGATAACGGCAAATGGAATGATTATTCGTACAGGTCTCGATGAAATACGTTCGATTGGCAGAAACACACAAGGGGTGCGCTTGATTAAACTTAAATCCAGTGACAAACTCGTCGCCGCAGAGAAGATAGTGGCCGAAGAGTCAAACCACACGAAGAAAGAAAAAACCAGCGAAGAAAAACAGCAGTCTGAACCTGAATCCAAACAGCCAACCAAGACTCGGCAGAAAACTCAGCGAGGTTCAAAAGCTGTCTCAAAAACGCAAACCAGAAAAGCTAACAAAGCGACATCGAAGAAAAAGAGCCATAAGAAAAAACGTTAATGGAAAGTGCTCCCTACTATGCGGAGGGAGAATCTGAGCGGGCATGGCAAAAGGCAATTCTAGGCTGAATAAAACAGCAGAGCTAATCTACGTTATTGCGGGCAAAAATGACAGTCTTGTGGGTGCACAGTGTAGCATGGTCATCAATGAGTTGCTTGCGCCTTTGGAAAGATCGACCGGTCTGCTTACGGTCGATGGAGATGAGGCTTCAGCGGCTAATGTACTCGATGAGCTGCGGACCACCCCTTTTCTGACCAAAAAGCGGGTTGTTCTCATCAAAAACGCGGATAGTTTTATATCAAAGAACCGCCAGTTGCTGGAGAGGTATTTTGACAATCCCTGCGCTACAGGTGTCCTTGTGTTGGCCGTAAGCAGTTGGCCGAGCCAGACGAGACTGGCGAAGAAGCTGCCTGAGATTGGTAAATTGATTAGTGTCACGCAACCCAAGCCATGGCAGTTGCCGCAGCGTTTATCACAGTATGCGAGGGATGCGCATGATAGAGTTCTTGAAAAGCAGGCCGCGGAATTATTGATGGAACTTGTGGGTGATGACCTTGCTCGTTTGTACAGCGAGATCGATAAGCTTGCTTTATTCGTTGGGGACGAAAAGAACATACGGGAGCGTGACATAGAGCTTTTAATTGGGCACAACCGAATATTCGGTGCTTTTGAAGTTATTGATAGGGTTACTGCGGATGATATTGGGACAGCGGTGGATCGGCTAAGAAGGATGTTCGCCGAGGATAGAACTGCTGAATATATGGTGGTCGGAGCTTTTGCTTTTCACTTACGCAAGCTGTTCGAGGCAAAAGTTTTGCTCGGCATGGGAGTAAGCGTAGCAGAAGTTACAAAAAGACTTCGGATTTGGAGCAACAAAGATAGATTCTTTTCGCAGATCCGCAGGATGTCCCTGGCACACATTGGCAATAGCTTGCAGAAGCTGGCAGAGATTGACCATGCAGTAAAGACAGGCCGAACAAGGGTACCGATTGCCATGGAACAATTTGTGCTCGGTCTGATTGCTGAGTCGCAAGTGGACGAAAGCGTTATAAGGAGCAATTAGTAGTATCTTACTATTCATCAATGGGGCGGGCAAAATAGCTTCGGCTGGTCGACGGAGTTTTGCATTTCGGCAAGCCATTTTTCGGACTGAAATTTGCTGTAACCGAGGAAAGCTGAGGATGGGTCGTGGGTGATAAAGGCAGCGTAAGAATTTTCTTTGTTTGTATTTGCGTAGCAGTACATACAGCCGTGGGGACAGGTGTTATAGGTACCTATGTCGATGCTTTCTGTGCAGCCACATTGTTCTCTTGTAGGTTTTTCGACATATTGCAGGCCTTGCGGATAAAACAAGGCTTCAATGATGCTGCCATCAATGCAGTGGGCCTTTTTAATGTTTTCATTGACCAGATAATCACCGCAACAGGAATACATTTGAATTCCGTGGCGCTTGGCAATGACCGATAGAGCGTTTGCCAACTCAATTTTATGGTAGTCGGTGATGTCACTGACTTTGATACCTGTCGTTTTTTTAAGTTGGTCAAAATTATATTTGACCTTGTTATATTCTGTTACGAAGCTGAAGTAGCAACGCTCGACTAAACCCTCAAACTCAGTTGTTAGCTTCTCGAAGGCCTTTATGTAGGAATCGTGGTCACAGATGTCGGAGATAATGATCGGATCAAATCGCCAATTAATATAGCTGGGCGAATACATCCGACTTAAGAGCTTTAACGTATTAATAGCTGGTTGCCTGTCCACGTTGCTTTCGAATATGCTCGGCAGGCCGGTGATGGTATAGTTAAAATAGAATTTATAGCCCAAATCGTTGATGATTTTTAGATTATCCAGAAATGGTGTGAAATTTTTTGACCAGAAGACAAAGCAGGTGACATCAGCGGGTTTTAGAGAAATAATGTATTTCTGGCCGCCCAATGGATTAACTATACCGGCGAAACCTTTCTTTAACCGGTTCATAAACCAATCGCCATAGAAAGCTGGTATATCTGTTCTGCGAGAAACTGAGACAATTTTCTTCATCTTTTAATTGTAGCCTGCATTGTTGTGTACTAAGCCTATTTGTTTTGTCTAAGCAGCATATTGAATAATAGTATTCACTGTCAATTTCTAAGCTACGATGGCTTTTCTTATTGAGCCTAACGTGCGGTGCGTCATGCTGGAAGTGTATTAGTTGTTTTTATCACCTGGTTGGCAAGGGTGGGCTTGAGGGCTTGGTTTCATTATAGTATATGTCGCGGGCCTTGACGCTAAAGCGGAGACGTAGCCCGGCTCTGCCGACTTTGGTACTATATGAGGGTGAGGACTGCCATTCTTTACTGCTAAAGCGCGAATCTTCGCACACGAAGAAGTATTCCACACCGCCGCTTTCGTCTGTGGCTTCCGCTGCGGTCATTTCTGCCCAGTAGTTGAAATCACCTCCATGATCGACTTCTTTCGGCTCGCCGTCCTCAGCCCATCGCATCGGATCGGGCGTTGGCGGTTGAAGATCAATAGTGACAGGCACTGAATGTGCGGTAGGATTTTGATTTGGCGACTTGTCCCTCGCTCTGGCCACGAAAGTGTATATTCCTTTTGGCAATGAGTTGGCTTCATATACTGGGCTATCCTGCCATTCGCTGCTGTGAGCCGTATGCGAAGTGCACTCGAACTGATATTCTACGTTGCTATCATCGTGTGCCTCTGTCGCGACCATCCGGATTGAGGTGGGCGATGTTGGGTATGGTTCAGTTTGCCATGTCGCGGGATTAGGTGTTGGCGGCGTAGTGTCTTCTGGTAAAGTGGTAGCGCCATGGCGTTGCGACCATTCAGTCTCCAGTAGATTCCCTTTATTGCGGGCTTTGACTCTATACCAGTATAGGGTGTCAGGCAAGAGTTCTGAAACTTCCCACAATGGCTCTTCGCCCGGCCCAAATGAAATCCACCCGCTATTGACGTCCGGATAGAAGTAATCCTCAAAGTAGTACTCTACACCGCTGCCGTCTGTGGAAATGGCGGTTGCGGCTACCATTGCTATTGAGTATGGTGAGGTCGCATAGGGCATTGTCGTCCACGTCATAGGATCTGGGACGGGTGGCGTTGGTGTAGGCGGATTTTGGTGCCAATTGTTGCCGAAGACAGCAAAATCTTCAAAATTCACTACACCATCTCTGGTGAGGTCCTGGGCCAGCAGAGCTTCATTGTAGAGCCACTTGTTCACCCAAAGAGCAAAATCGCTGTAGTCAATCCAGCCATCGTGGTTCAGGTCCGCGATATTTCCTATATAAGACGGTGACATGCTTGCCTCAGCGGTACCGCCATACGCGCCCATATTGATTCGTTTGCCGTTTGGCCATAATTCTTTTGTCCAATCGGAACCGGGATCGCCACCGTCCACACAACTGCTGGTTTCGCTGTCGGCGAGCCAGGTTTGGCTAAAGGAATCCCATCTGCCGCTTTCTGATTTCAAATGATAGTCGCCATCCACCCAGAAATCATCGCTTTCATCAGGGGTTCCGTTTGCATCCCAGTATCCACTGATTGCGAAGAGTGGATCGATGATGATGTCGCCGAGTCCGACCGTTGCTCCACCTCCCAAATTACTGCCTTGATTCATCCAGAAGCTGTTGTATGAATTACTGCACTGGCCGTGAATACCGCCGGTAGAGTTTGCTCTGTTGAATGTAATAATATTATTGTATACAAGGTTCGGACAGTTACTCAGGCCGCCGCCGTTTTCGCCTGCTTTGTTTCCCACCACAGTGTTGTTGTATATCGAACCGGAACAGTTATACAAGCCTCCGCCTGAGCTGCCGGCTCGATTGCCGGCAATTACATTGTTTTTGATATCACCGCCGCAGCCGGAGATTGCACCACCGCTGAAAGAGGCGTAATTATCTGAAATCATATTGCCGGTGATTTCACCATTGCAGTCGTGTATTGCTCCGCCAAAGCCCGGCTCGTAGTTCAGGTTGCTTGAGATAAAGTTGTTAATTATAGGTCCGTTGCAATCAGCTATACCGGCACTATTTTGCGAAATGATATTGTTGGTAATTGGCCCATGGCATTGGTATATGCCTGCCTGACTGTTATATCTTATCATATTGTCCAATATGGTTGGCATAGCGTCATTCTGCCCGCTAAGGCCATAGTCGGAGCAATCTTCGATGATGTTTTTTGCGATTGTTGGTGAGCTGCCGTAACAGTAGATGCCTCTTCCACTGATAGTGAAGCCGGTAAGCACAGAATTACTATCCTCGCCGAAGTCAGAAATAACACTATGGCCGGAGTTTATAGTGATGGTTGTTGACTGGACAATGCCTGGATTATTTGGATCTTCGCTGGTGACTGTAACGGCTCTGCCGTTGAAGGAAATGTTCCCGCCATACGTGCCGGGCTTTACTACAATTGTATCACCGTCGCTGGCAAAGTTGATTGCATCCTGGATATTATCGAACTGTACAGACCCATCATCATCGACAGTGATGATTTTTGCCTGACAGGGAACGACCAGTAGTACGGAGATAAAGGCTAAAAACAGCGTTTTCATCCAGTCATCAATCCTCCCCGGGTATTAATATCGGCTTGTATTATACAGAAAATAAGAGACCGATTCAAGCAAAAAAGGGCGTAACAGTTCATACCTGCCACGCCCTTATAGGACAATAAGTGTGACAATTGCGCGCCTCCCATCTAACTCCGCTCATCCAAGCTAAGAGCACTATAACCATCACGCAGATTATTTTGTATCCTTTCATCGTTGAACTCCTTTGAAATTACTTTTGTATTGCCTCCGACGAAGCAGAAGCAGTCCAGACAAACCAAACAAGGTAATAGTCGCCGGTTCCGGAACTTGATGAATAACAATCGAATCCGGAACGCTTTGTATATCACCGCTGCTGTCATCTATGCGTAGGAAACGTACCGTTGCGTCACAGGCAGACAAAGGTGTATATACGAAATTGTCTAGGTAGAGACCAGGCCATAGCTCCAGGCCAAAAATTTCTCCCCATTGACCATCTTCCTCCTCCGGGATAGACCATAATTTGCTGGCCGCACCGAAAAATTCAACCCACCACTCTACATCAGGCCCAGCTTCTCCGCCGCTAATGCTGGCTAGCGACTTGTCACATACCAGTGCCCACACATATACATCCATATGTCCCCATACCGTTTCATCCGTCGAAATACTCAAATACAGTCTCTCATTGATATCCAGAACGTCCGTATTCGGATCGAATGGCCTGCCATCAACGTAACGCGTACCGATTCGAAATCCTGCTTGAGCTACTGCCCCCAAAAACATAACAGTCAACAAAACTATCATTACCTGCCTAAACATTTCATACCTCCTTAAATCTCTAAACTCGGTCTTCTTTTATTTCCCCAAACGCACAAACAGCCCAATTAAGCTAAGCAGAACAACGAAGCTTTTATTTCGATGTCTCCCCACGCTCATTTTCCACTCCTCCTTTACATCGATTTGAAATTCAATCTCCGCAGTGTGTCTCCACCGCTTTTAGCCTGTGATGACGGATTAAACCTCCTTCACATTATTTTAGTCATTTCAAGCACTTATGTCAAATACATTGCCCCACTCGATTGTGGAAACCACGTGTTTTTTAAATTTTTTTAGTGGGTCAAAAAGGAGCGGTTGGTAGTGACTGTTGGCATATGACCGAACCTGGTTGGAGTTCTATAGGCTCGCTAAGATTATTACGGTTAGGGAATTAATTCGCTTTGATGTTCAGCCAGTCCGCATCAGGGAATTGGTAATCGATGATCTCATCAGGTTTGAAGAATAGCTTGATTTCACGCTCGGCTGATTCGGGACTATCCGAGCCGTGGACTAAATTGTATCGGCCGGAATAGCTAAGGTCCCCCCGTATAGTGCCGGCTTGAGCCTCGTAGCCGAATGTTGCGCCAATCAGTTTGCGGGCGACATCTATTGCTCTTTCTGCCTCCCAGATCATAACAAATATTGGCTCCGAAGACAGGTATTTCACAATAGGCTCATAGAACGGTTTGCCTTGGTGCTCGGAGTAAAGCTCATGGGTGAGGTCTTCAGTAATCTTTATGAGTTTGGCCGCAACGAGCTTAAGGCCTTTTCTTTCAAATCGGTTGATTATATTTCCAAGCAGATGTCGGTAGATAGCATCTGGCTTGATAATAATTAATGTGCGTTCTTTCATTATTGTGTTTTTTGGTGTGTAAGCTATGCTGCAATTTACTTCTGTTCAGAGATCATGTCCCCTCGGGAACAATGTAGATTTCGACTCGTCGGTTTTTCGGATTGCCTTTTTTGTTTGCTATATTGGGCTCGACCGGTCGGTATTCACCGAAACCCCTGACGCTTAATCGCTCCGGAACAACTTTGTTATCTGTCATTATATCCAGTACGGATATTGCTCTGTGAGCGGATAAGGACCAGTTGCTCGGGTGTTTTGCGCGGGTCGCAGGTTTTTCAATCGGAATGTCATCGGTATGACCAGCAATTACGACATCGAATTTTTTCGCTTCTTCAGAGTTTAAGATATCGCAAAGTGATTTGACGGCTTCAACCGCTGAAAGAGCCACCTTGTCACTACCCTTTTCAAAAAGTAAATCGCTCTTGAATTTTACTATTCCTCTGCTTGGATCATACGTAATCATGTCGTTGGCCTTGGCGAGGTCTTCGAGTTTTGTTGTTAGCTCCACCGGCAACGGAGCGCTGCCGTAAAGGAGCTTTTCTTGCATCGAAGCGATTAGTTCGTTCTTCTTGGTCAGGGCTTCCTCAAGGGCTGCAACCTTTTCTTGTAGCGATTCTGCCTCGATGCCACCTTTCTCCTGGGCCGATTCAAGCTGTCGTTTTAGCTGGTCGAGTTCCAGCTTCGCAGCCTGTCTCTCACTGTCTAATTGTGCTATACGCTGACGCTGTGTGTTGTTTTGAATTCTTAGATCTCTTGACTCTGTATTACAGCCGGTCACAAGCATGATACAAGTGCATGCAAGAAGAATCTCTGACAGTTTTACAAATCGCATCGTCCAATCCTTTCCATATACGTTTAGTCACAAGGTTGTTGCTTTTTGTAGCGACTACGCAATCTTTTTATTTACAATCCTTAACAGTCGATTTGATTTTGCAGACAGCAGTGGGAACCGAGCTGGACAGCTTCCGTTTCCCTGCCGCTGAGCAAGTAAAACGAATAAGCATTTATCAGTCAAGAACAATCTTGGCAAAATATCAGCGATTCCGGCAAGCTCATTTCGGCTTGAAGGCAGACCATAGATTCCGGGTAGTTATCCTGTGTTTATTATCGGCTGGTCTCAGTCCTCAGGTAGTAATCATTCACTGCAATGCTATCAACGTTAATGCTTGATATGTGCAGCTATTGTAAGGGGCGATGAGCGAGAAAAAAGTGGTGCATTCTCAAAGCAGCCTCCTATCCGATGGCTGATGGGCATCTTTCTTGACAGGCTTTTTTAGTAGGTTAAGATTTGCTCGGAACGCGATAAAAATACTGTTTTGTCATTGTCGGAGATTAGCTGTGATTTTTCAGTACTGTCCGAGGTGTAAATCCGAGAAGGTTTTTTATGATGGCTTGAAAGAATATTCGTGTGACGATTGTGGCTGGTTGTTCTTTCAAAATGTAGCGACAGCAGTGGGTGTCATTATGGAATACAAGGACAAGCTGCTGTTTGTGGTTAGGAACAAAGACCCTCAAAAGGGTAAACTCGACCTGCCTGGCGGATTCCTGGACCCCGGTGAATCAATCGAACAGGCAGCAAAAAGAGAAATTCGCGAAGAAATCGGAATCGCTATCGATAAACTCGAATACTTCGGTTCGTACCCCAACATCTACGAATATGAAGGCATCCCATACAACACTTGCGATGTCATCCTTGTAACCAGAATCAGTAATCTACCCACAGACTTTAGCGAAGAAGTCAAAGAAATAAAAGTGCTTAAGCCTGAAGAAATAAATCTGGACAAAATAGCCTTCGAAAGCGTCGGGTCTGCTGTATCAGCCTACCTCAGAAACAAACTTTGACAACTAAGAGCGTCTAATGAAATGAGACAAAGTCATTCTGAGCGGAACGCAGTGGAGCGAAGAATCTGGCCCGCTTAAGAAATTGCTCATTCGTAACCCAGATCCTTCGCTTCGCTCAGAGCCTGCCCTGAGCTTGCCGAAGGGATGACAACATAAGGCTATACTCATTTTATTAGAGGCTTGCTTTGTTGAAAAGAGTTCAAAATGTCATTTCGAGCGAGCCGAAGGCGAGTCGAGAAATCTGTTTTTAAGTAGATTTCTCCACTTCGCCCCAGTGCTTTCTTGCGAAAGCAAGAACGGGGGCTCCGGTCGAAATGACGGTGAGGCCTTTCAACAGAGCATTAGAGGCTCTTAGTCATCAGGCTCTTGTTCGCTAAGCTGTTTTGTTCGACGGATTTCTTCTATTCCCCCGCGCTATTCGGTAGAGCCAGTAAGCAACGAACAACAGCAGGATGGTGCCGCCGATTTGGCCGACGGGCGGCGTGAAGGACAGCTCGATCTTGACCAAGGCCAGGAGCTTGACAATAAGATTATTGATGTTCAGGAACGGCAGGTCGATGTCGAACTGCTTGAGGAGGATGATGGGAATGGCCAGCAGGATACCCATTAGGGCTTCGCCCGTGATCAGTCCGGAGGCGAAGAGCAGGCCGTTGCGGCCGGAGGCTTCGACTTGATCGGCCGGAGTATTCCATCGCGTATGGAAACGCTTGGTAGCATAATGGATCAGGCCCCCGGCAAAGATCGGAACGGCCAATTCTAACGGCAAGTAGATACCGATAGTGACGGCCAAGACCGGCGTGCGGAATGTGCTGCCGATGCTCTTAAGATACTGATCGAGAACAATGACTGCCGCGGCGATGCCCATTCCGATAAAGACGTAGGTCCAGGGCAGATCGCCTTTGAAGACACCTCGTGCGACTGAGGCCATCAGGTTTGCCTGTACGGCCGAGAGTGCATCCGGCCCGGCTCCGGGCTGACCACGAAAACCATAGGCCTTATAGAGTAGCATCAGAACCGGCGCAATGACCAGCGCGCCGGAGATAGTGCCGACAATCTGCATTACCTGCTGGCGCCAGGGGGTGGCGCCTACGATCTGACCTGCCTTAAGGTCCTGCATGTTGTCACCAGCGATAGCGGCGGCACAGCAGACGACGCTGCCAATGATGATTGCGGCGGCTGGTCCGTTAACGCTGTCCCTGCCCATCAGGATAACCAATAACAGGGCCGAGACCGTCACCGTTGCAATAGTGACACCGGAGATGGGATTGTTCGATGAGCCGACAAGCCCCGCCATGTAACCGGCCACGGCTGAGAATATAAAACCCGCCACCAGCATAACGACCGCCATCGGCAGCGAGACCGTGACATCCTTGACGAAGAACTGATAGACTAGAAAAAGCGGAACGACGGAAGCAACGATAAGAACCAATATCCATTTCATGGGCATATCCTTCTCGGTTCTTTTGATCGTTCTATCTCCACCGTTAACCCGTTTGTAGGCCCGCAGGCCGCTGGCGATGCCACTGACTAAGGACCGTCGCATCGCGAAAATTGTCCAGAGACCGCCAAGCAGCATGCCACCGACGCCAAGATAGCGGGTTTGTGTAGACCATAGTCGAAAGGCATATTCCGTAGCGGAGATTGCCTGGCCAGCCAGTTCGTGGCCTGCCGGATGTGTCGGCCAATCACTCATTGACGCACAGATCGGAATGGCAACGTACCAATTCAATGCTCCGCCGAGAAAGATAAGGATTGCTATGTTGAGCCCGACAATGTAACCGACCGACAGCAAGGCGGGACTAAGATTCGAGCCAAAATAAGCGATTGAGCTTTTTACACCTCTGGCCCCCTCCACTATCTCGGGCCAGAGACCGATGCCTTTGGCACCGACTTTAAATAGTGCGCTGGCTACCGCGGCGGTGGCGATATAGATTATGCCTGAGCCGCCCTGCTGGCCGGTCTCGAGTACTTCTGCTGTGGCAATCCCTTCGGGGAACTGAAGCTTGCTCTCAACGATGAGGGCGCGACGAAGCGGAATGGTAAAGAGCACGCCCAGCAGACCGCCAAAGCCGGCGATGATAGTGACCCAAAAGAAGTTGAAGTCCTTCCAGAAGCCCATGATTACTAAAGCAGGCAATGTAAATATCACCCCAGCCGCCAATGACTCTCCTGCAGACGCTGCTGTTTGAACAATATTATTCTCTAAGATATTACTTTTGCGAAATAATCTCAGCACGCCCATCGAAACGACCGCCGCAGGTATCGACGCCGAGACAGTCATCCCCGCAAAAAGACCAAGGTATGCGTTGGCCCCCGCCAGTACAATTGAAAGAACAATCCCCAGAATAACCGCTTTGATTGTTATTTCCGGCAGCGATTTACCCTGCAAATCCATTGCTTATCTTCGTGATTGTTGGTCAAAACCCCGCAATAAACCCGTCCTGAGCTGGGTCGAAGGATTGCGGGGCTAAACATTTTTTTATCTGACAAACTGCTCCACAAAGTACTTCGGCGTCAAAGGCTCATCCGTCGCCCGATCAATCATCTCGCTCCAGTGATAGAGGTCGCCAGCCTTAAAGACATTTTGCTTAAGATAATTCCCGACATCCTTGCGGGCAACGTAACCGACTTCATCGTCTGTATCCAATTTTAGAATATTTTGGACGATGTAGTGGCGTAATTGCGATGCCAGAAGTTCTCCAAGCAAATAATTGTGATAATAACAGGGCGCAATCGTAAAATGAATCTTGGCCGCCCAATCGGGCTCATCTCTATCTGGCGGCCTGTTCACAAGCTGGTATTTCTGGACAAGGCCCCACCAGAGCTTGTTCAAATCCTGCTCCGGATCGGCATAAAGGCGCTTCTCAAAATCATACATTACCATCGCCCATCGCGCAAAGATAAGCTGCTTTAGCTGTGCGTATTTGTAACTTATCTTCTCAATTTTAGCTTTTTGCTCGTCAGTCAGTCCCAACATTTGTTGCATCCAGACCGGATCACGACTTAGCCTGCCGAAGAACATCGCAATCGCCTCGGTCGTGAATATATGAGCAGCATCCCGCAGCAGATACGGCTTCACTGTATCATGGTACTGAGCATATACACCATGCCCAAGCTCGTGCAGCATTGTTTCCATCCACACTTCGTTGTTTTTCAGGTTGCACAAGATCCGGATGTCGCCGTTTCTGTCGATATCGGTGCAGAAGGCATGGGGATTTTTGCCTTCTCGCTCATACAAATCACTGCGGGACAATATATCATCAACAGGTAAACCAATCCCTTCATAAAACTTCGCTGCCAGGTCCTTGACGTCCTTATCCTCATAGTAAACGTCGAGGTTCAGATCATACACCATAGGCGTTTCCTGAAAAAACGGATCGTGATAGTGCCACGGCATAAGCTCGCTAACCTTGACACCATATTTGTCAGCGAGAATCTCATCCAGCTCCGCCTTCAACTGCGCAAAGGGTTCGTTGGTTAGCTCATGAAGCTCTGCGAATATCATGTCCAGCTCTTTCACATTCTGCTCACCCGTGGTCAGCATCAGAGTGTGAAAATTTTCAAATCCCAGTTTTTGCGCCGCCTGATTTCGCAGCTTCACTAATCGTATAAGGTCCTCAGCAACCACGGCACCAGCCTGCTTACTAGCCAGCCAAGCCTTTTTCCTCTTGTCCGAATTTGTCTCTGTTTTCAGAATTTCCTTTATCTGGTTGTCTGTAACCTTTTCGCCGTCGATTGTCCCGCGAAACGTACTGAAGTTTTTCTCGATCTCTGTTCCCAACTGAACTATTTGTTTTAGCAACTCTGGTTCAATCTGGTTTCGCAGATACCCGTTGTATAAAACCTCAAGCTGCCGGGACATTACTGGATCGCTAACCTCACCTGATTCCTTTAGCTGTTTCAAGAATGCAAATTCGTCAGTGTTGCTATAAACCTGGCGAATCTCAAGTATCAGCTTGCTCTGTCTCTGGTAGTCTTCTTCTTTGCCACTCAAAGCTGCATCCCACGATGCAAGACTCGCCGCTTTTTCCATCGGCTTAATCTTCTCTACATGTGCATCAATAAACTGTTGCAACTCTCGCTCCTTTGCATTCTGCGCGCAACCAGCAAACAAAACACACAACAGCAGCAATGCTGTAAAAACTACCATCGTTCTCATCGTTCTACACTCCCTTCCCGCCGACACTGTCTTAATCAAACAGCCGGCAAGTATCGTTCCTAAATAGTTCAATGCGCATCTACCCATCATCTGCGGTCGCCGGCAAATACTAACAAGTCCATGGGACCAAATCAAGCTGCTTTCGATTTTAGTTTAGTTCGCATTGGATTGTTCTCGAAATTTCAAAGCTGATTTTTCTTCTTTGCTCTCAATAATCAACACAGGTAACATATACGACTATGACAGCCTAATGGTGCATTGTTGATATGCGCATGGATAACTAAAATAATTAGGAAACTCTTAAAAGATGTCTAAGACAGAATACTTGACCGCACCGCTATCTTCAAAAAAGATGCCTGCAGGTATTCCCTACATCCTTATAAACGAAGGTGCTGAACGTTTTGCGTTCTACGGCATGTCCTCAATCCTGGTTGTTTTTATGACCAGTTATCTATTAGCCCGTGACGGCACGCTCAATGTTATGGGCAAAGAACGAGCAATGACATGGTTCCATTTATTTAACGCCGCTGTGTATTTCCTGCCCTTCGTGGGCGCATTGCTGTCTGATATCTGGCTGGCCAAATACAGAACCATAATATGGTTTTGCCTGGTCTATTGCGCAGGCTTTGCCGCTATCACGTTCGACCACACTCACCTCGGACTCGGCGCAGGTTTAGTCCTGATAGCTATCGGTTCCGGAGTCATCAAGCCATGCGTCGCGGCCAATGTTGGCGATCAGTTTGGAGAGAGCAACAAACACTTAATCTCAAAAGTCTATAGCTGGTTCTACTTTCAAATCAACCTTGGCGCTGCCATCTCTATGTTTATCTGCCCAAGCCTGCTCAAAAACTATGGCCCATTTGTAGGATTTGGAATCCCCGCAGTACTGATGTTCGTCGCAACAGTAGCATACTGGCTGGGCCGGAGGAAACTCGTGCATATTCCTGCTGCTGGTCCGGATTTTGTCAAGGAAACCTTCAGCGGCGAAGGCCTTAGAGCGATTATAAAATTATCCATCATATTTGTATTTATTATTATGTTCTGGTCGTTGTTCTATCAATCACAATCCGCCTGGGTCCTGCAGGCAAAGAACATGAACCTTCACTGGCTGGGCTTTACCTGGCTACCAGCACAACCCCAAGCTATGAATCCCTTTCTGATTTTGGTGATGATTCCTCTGTTTTCATACGTCATCTATCCAGCTTTGAACAAACTTTTTACACTTACTGCACTTCGAAAGATTTCGATCGGTATGTTTATAACAGCTTTATCATTCGTTATCTCAGCATGGATAGAGGTGCAAATCTCGGCAGGGCACAAACCCAGTATTGGATACCAGGCTTTGGCCTATGTAATTCTGACCGCCGCCGAAGTAATGGTCTCCATCACCGCTCTGGAGTTCTCCTATACCCAGGCCCCCAAGAGAATGAAATCCTTCATCCAGGCGGTGTTTCTGCTGTCCATCTCGCTCGGCAATGCATTCACTGCTGCCGTCAATGCCGTCATTGAAAATCCCGATGGCACCAGCAAACTTTCCGGTGCAAGCTACTACTGGTTCTTTGTGGTGGCGATGACGGCAACCGCAGTAGTTTTTGTCCCCGTCGCCGCTCGTTACAAAGTCAAAAACTACATCCAGGATGAGACCTCTGCCGAGGTTTGAAGCCGACCTGTACAGACGCACAGAATTATGGACTCAATTGTATGACTATGAGTAGAGCGCACTGGCAGCATTATTCGCATCCCGCTGATATGGGGATTCGCGGTTTTGGGGCCAGCATGGAAGAGGCTTTTGAACAGGCGGCTATGGCTCTGACTGCAATTATAACTGATCTTAAAAAGGTCAAGCCTCGACAAAAGGTTGAAATTATCTGCCAAGAGCAGGATAATGAGCTGCTGTTCGTGGGCTGGCTAAACGCATTGCTTTATGAGATGGCGACCCGACACATGCTGTTCAGCAGGTTTGAGTTGAAAATAGATGACGGTCATCTTAGCGCAAAGGCGTGGGGACAAGAATTAGATGTAGAGAAACATAAGCCTGTGGTTGAGGTTAAAGCCGCGACGTATGCGGATTTGAAGGTCGAGCAGGACAAAAAAGGAAACTGGCTGGCGCAGTGTGTGGTTGATGTGTAGTTGTTAAAAAGGTGCAGTATGTCTGTTGGCAAACTCAAGAGACGTTCGGAGTGTGGGTGGTATCTGGAGCCGTCTGGGAAGATGCGAGTGCCCGTGGTTATCTATGCGGACGAAGAGCTTATCACGGCCATGGACGACAAGGTTTTCGAACAGGCGGCAAACGTTGCAAAGCTGCCGGGCATTGTGGGTGCTTCTTATGCCATGCCTGATGCGCACTGGGGATACGGTTTTCCGATTGGAGGTGTGGCTGGTTTCGACCCCGAACAGGGCGGCGTAGTCTCTGCGGGTGGCGTGGGATTTGATATAGCCTGCGGTATACGTGCCTTGCGGACAGGCCTTATACCGGATGATATTGAGCCGTACAAGCAGCAACTTGCGGATATGCTTGCCCGGCGGATACCGGCAGGACTCGGTAGCAGAGGCAAGTTGCGGCTTAATCGAAAAGAGATGGATGACATGCTTGTCGGCGGCGCGAAATGGGCGGTTGAACGTGGCTATGGAACACAGACTGATCTTGACAGCATTGAAGAACACGGCCGAATGACTGGCGCTGAGCCGAAGTATGTTTCCGACCGGGCCAAGAAACGCCAGGAGGACGAGGTCGGAACACTCGGCTCCGGCAACCACTATCTGGAGGTGCAGAAAGTCACTCAAGTCTTTGATACTGATTGTGCAAAGAGTTTTGGACTGGCCGAGAACAGTGTGATTATCAGTATTCATTGCGGCTCAAGAGGACTCGGCCATCAGATAGGGACTGACTTTCTTCCGAGAATGGTCAAGGCGGCGGGAGGCCTTGGCATAGATCTGCCGGAGAAAGAATTGGCGTGCGCGCCGGTTAAATCGGAGATTGGACGACAGTATCTTGGGGCGATGTACTGCGGGATAAACTGTGCAATGGCGAATCGGCAAGTTCTGACGCATTTGGTACAGCAGGTAGTTAGTGACATTTTGCCTAAAGGTAATCTCGTCCTATTGTATGATGTTTCCCACAATACGTGTAAATTCGAAGAGCACGAGGTGGACGGCAAGAAGATTAAGTTGTATGTGCATCGCAAGGGTGCAACGCGGGCGTTTGGGCCCGGACACCCTGCACTGGCTGGTGAGTTTAAGGCAATGGGACAGCCTGTTCTTATAGGCGGGACAATGGGGACGGCTTCCTATATATTGGTGGGGACGAAGCAGGGAATGGAATTGTCGTTTGGCTCGTGCTGCCACGGCGCTGGTAGAGCGATGAGTAGAACGCAGGCGATGAAGAAATGGCACGGCAAAGATGTGATAAGGATGCTTGGTGAAAAAGGTATTATTGTACGCGGTGCTTCTACACGGGGGATTGCAGAAGAGGCGCCGGGGGCGTATAAAGATGTGAACTCTGTTGTTGACGCGACTGAGTGTGCGGGCTTGGCAAAAAAGGTTGCCAGGCTTGAGCCGATGATTTGTGTCAAGGGATGAGCGGAAATTTTGTTGTTGTACTGTGGTAGGAGAATGACTAGTACGAGAAATCAATTGACAGGAATGGTGATTATCGCGTGCGTTTTGATTTATATTTCGCCTTTTGCCACGGGATGTTTGGCCGAATCCGGGCCTTTGGCGAAGATTATAGTTGAAGCGAGACTATATAAGCGTGTTGATACGCCTGTCTGTATTTCCCTGGCTGATGTGACGGACAAGTCTATATGCCTTAGAGAGGTGCGTAGTGACAGCAGGGAGGCTGTGCCTTCGCAGATTGAGGCGGCAGATTGTCCGAAATTGTGGTGGATTCTCTCGGGGGAAACGGAGCCGGGCGCCAAGCGCGTGTATGAGCTTGTGAAGGAGCCTTGCGGCCAGGCGATGGTTATGGAAGTGTCAAAGAATGACAAATACCTTGAGATTATGCAGGGTGATACGAGAGTGCTTAGGTACAATCACGCAGTCGTGCCGGCTCCTAATGGACATAGCAGTTTGTATAATCGCGGTGGTTTTATTCATCCGTTGTGGTCACCAAGCGGGGTGGTGCTGACAAATATTCATCCGGAAGATCATATTCATCACATGGGGATATGGATGCCGTGGACTCACACGGAGTTTGAGGGTAAGCCAGTCGATTTCTGGAATTTGGATGATGGCCAGGGAACGGTGCGATTTGTCAAGTTCCTTTCGACAAGCAGTGGGCCTGTATATGGAGGATTTGAGGCTGAGCAGGAGCACGTTGCGCTAAATACGGCTGAGGGTGAAAAAGTTGTGCTCAGAGAGATATGGGATGTGCGGGTGTACAATGTCGGCGGGCCGGAGAAAGGATATTGGTTATGGGATTTTGTTTCACGGCAGACGTGCGTTGCGGATAGTCCATTGAAACAGAAAGAGTATCGGTACGGCGGATTGGGGTATCGCGGTCCTGCGCAATGGGACGAGGAGAACTCGGTTTATTTGACAAGTGAGGGTAAGAACCGAAAGAACGGTCATGCGACGCGAGCGCGATGGTGTGATATGGCTGGGCGGATCAACAGCAAGTGGCAGGGGGTGACTGTTATGAGTCATCCGAAAAACTTCCGGCATCCGGAGCCGATGCGGATTTGGCCTGAAGGTCAGGTATTTTTCAATTTTGCGCCGGGCCTAGCAGGTGATTGGGTGATGGAGCCTGGCAAAGAGGGGGTCTTCCGGTATCGATTCTACGTTCACGAAGGCAAATTAGATGCGGATAAAATCGAGGGTTTTTGGCGAGATTATGCGGAACCGCCTGAAGTAAAGATGGAAGTATTTAAGTAAGCCGACCCCAGAACCCGATGGAACGGTCGGCAAACTTAGTTGGGCCGGAATATATTTAGCATGAAAATGTCCATGCGATTCTTAGTTCTGATTGTGCTGCCTCTATATATTGCTTGCGGTGAACTGCTAAATGACTTACAGCCTCTAACATAATGGGTATATCCTTACATTGTCATCCCTTCGGCAAGCTCAGGGCAGGCTCTGAGCAAAGCGAAGGATATGGGTTGCGAATGAGAAATTTCTTATGCAGGCCAGATTCTTCGCTCCACTGCGTTCCGCTCAGAATGACATTGTCTCATTTCGTTAGACGCTCTTAGTTGCGTGTGTAAAAAACGGTGGATACCTTGTACTGAATTTCAAAGGTGGATTTTGTTATGAAAGCTCAACAAAATGAAAATCAATATGTGTTCTGTAAATTAATTCTGGTATTTTCGGCTTTGTTTAATTCAAATTCTTTTTCACAAAACAATTCAGGCTATTCAGTGACAAGCCCGAACAAAAAAATCTCTGTTTATTTTCATATTTCTAATGATAAGCAGGTTTTCTATCGTATCACGTATGATGATACTGCTATCCTGCAAGATTCTCGTTTGGGAATAACAAGAGAAGACGAAGATTTTTCAAAGGAACTCTCTCTGAAGTCTGTGTCGGATGTTGAAGTTGTTAAAATCGATTATGAGATGCTGCAGGGCAAAAGACGTAATTGTTCTTATATGGGCAACAGACGGGTATTCCATTTGGAAAATGCATCCGGCAGTAAGATGGATATTATTTTTCAGGTCTCAAATGATGGCGTTGCCTTTAGATACTACTTTCCCGGCAAATCGGACGATATAAAGAAGATAACGCAGGAAGTCAGCTTATTTAATTTCTTCTCTGGCACAAAGGCGTGGATTCAGCCTATGACCGATGCGAAATCCGGGTGGAACCAGGACCAGCCTTCGTATGAGCAGAATTATCAGCAGGGTATTGAGTTGGAAAAACTTCCTTCCAACAGGGCAGGATGGGTTTTTCCGGCGCTGTTTAATTATGACAAATACTGGTTGCTAATAACAGAGACTGCGCCTGACAGAAATTATTGCGGCTGTCGGCTGAAACGAGATTCGGTGAGCAATGAGTTCTTTATCGGCTTTCCACAGAAGCCGGAGGTTTTTCCCGGCGGAGTTTTGAATCCTGAATCGACTTTGCCATGGTATACTCCGTGGAGGATCATAGCTTTAGGGGATAGTCTAAAAGCAATAGTGGAATCAACATTGGGTACGGATCTGGCAAATCCATGCAGACTAAAGGACACATCGTTCATTAAGTCCGGAAGAGCCTCTTGGAGCTGGATTATACTTAAAGATGACTCCGTAGTGTACGATGTGCAGAAACGCTTCATTAATCTTGCGGCTGATATGACGTGGGAGTATTGTTTAGTTGATGCGAACTGGGATACCCAAATAGGATATGATAAAATCAAAGAACTTGCCGAATACGCTCAAAGCAAAAATGTAGGGCTTCTTTTGTGGTATAATTCAGCAGGCAACTGGAATACCGTTCCTTTTCACCCAAAAAGCAAGCTGCTTACCCACCAAGACCGCATTAAAGAGTTTGGCAGACTAAAAGAGATGGGCATAAAAGGCGTCAAAGTAGATTTCTTTGGTGGGGATGGCCAATCAATGATGGCGTATTACCAGGATATTTTTGAAGATGCGGCTAAGTTTGGCTTGGCGGTAAACTGTCATGGAGCAACGTTCCCGCGGGGATGGGAACGAACATATCCGAATCTATTGACAATCGAGGCTATAAAAGGATTTGAGTTTGTCACCTTTGAGCAGGTTAACGCCAATCTTGAACCCACGCATTCCTGTGTGGCTCCATTCGTGCGGAATGTGTTCAATCCAATGGACTTCACTCCAGTCTGTTTTGGTGAAATTCCCCGTATAAGGCGAGTGACAACCAATGGTTTTCAACTGGCGGTCTCGGTGATTTTTACGTCGGGTATACAGCATTTTGCCGTGACGCCTGAGAGTATGGCGGCGGTTCCAGATTATGTTAAAGATTTTATGAGCAAGGTCCCTACGTGTTGGGATGATACCCGCTTTATAGATGGATTTCCCGGAAAGCTCGTGGTTATCGCCCGCAAATCAAAAGATACCTGGTATGTTGCCGGCATAAACGGCGAAGATATTGAAAAAAGCCTCAATCTTGATCTTTCTTTTCTTGGGAACTTTAAAGCGGGGATGTTAATAACTGATGATGCGGACAATCGTTCCTTCAACTTGCAAAAAATCACCCTTACACCGGGGAAATTGTTGTCAATAAAACTTAAGGGAAATGGAGGCTTTGTTATTAAATTTGGAGATTGAACTTTTTATGCTTATGGAGCCCGCGATTTTACCAAAGAATTTGCAGGGAAATGTTAATTATTTAAGTGTTAATTTGAGAGGACAATATGCAGCTTCACGGTCTTGATATCGGCATCATCATTGCTTATCTTATTGTTATCGTCATCGCCGGACTTATTCTCTCTCGGCGCGCCGGGAAAAACATCGAATCGTACTTTCTGGGGGGCAAGAGCATACCTTGGTACTACCTTGGCATAGCCAACGCATCGGGTATGTTCGATATCACCGGCACGATGTGGCTGGTGACATTATTCTTTGTATATGGCGTCAAGAGTACCTGGATTCCATGGGTCTGGCCAACTTTTAATCAGGTCTTCCTGATGATATACCTCTCAGTGTGGCTTCGACGTTCAGGAGTAATGACCGGTGCGGAGTGGATACGCAAGCGTTTCGGCCACGGCCTCGGGGCGGAACTCTCGCACATCAGTGTTATTATCTTCGCCCTTTTTATAGTGATAAGCATGCTGGCCTATGCCTTTCAGGGCATCGGCAAGTTCTCGCAGATATTTTTGCCGTGGGACCTCGCACCGCAGACATACGCAATCATCTTCATGACAATAACCACGATTTACGTGATGTTCGGCGGAATGTACAGCGTAGTCCTGACCGACATTATTCAATTCGGCCTGATGACAATTGCTTCAGTATTCATTGCGGTGATAGCAATTCAGCGAGTCAGTCCGGATGCACTGGCCGCTGTTGTGCCCGACGGCTGGGGCAACCTGTTTTTCGGCTGGAAAGTGAATCTGGACTGGTCGGGGCTCATCGCCAAGGTAAACGACAAGATAGCAACCGATGGTTTTAGTCTGTTCACGATATTCTTCATGATGACTTTTCTCAAAGGTGCCATGGTCAGTATGGCCGGGCCCGCGCCAAACTACGATATGCAGAAGATTCTTGCCGCACGCAGTCCCAAAGAAGCGGCCCTTATGAGCTGGTTTGTCTCAGTGGTCTTAAACTTTCCGCGGTATTTGATGATTGCAGGAATAGCGGTTTTGGGCTTGGTGTTCTTCAGTGGCAGTCTGAACGAAATGGCTGCTGCAGGTGAGAAAGTAGATTTTGAGCAGGTGCTGCCATACGTGATCAACAACTTTTTGCCGATTGGACTGATCGGTATGGTCCTGGCAGGTTTGCTTGCGGCGTTTATGAGCACCTTTGATGCCACTGTCAATTGCGGGGCGTCCTATTTGGTCAACGACGTGTACAAACGATATATCCATCGCAATGGCTCACCCAAGGTTTACGTAATCGCCAGTTACCTATGCTCAATCCTCGTAGTGATCGTCGGCATCCTCTTCGGTTACAAGACCGGCTCGATTCACACGGTAACCCAATGGGTGGTGACCGGCCTATATGGTGGTTACACAGCGCCGAACGTTCTGAAATGGCACTGGTGGCGGTTCAACGGATTCGGATACTTCGCAGGCATGATTTCAGGTATTGCTACCGCGATTACTTTTGCGATTATATTTCATAGTGAGTCTACAATATGGACCTTGGAGAAAAACCTCGCGGTTTTCCCTGTTATTCTGGCCGTAAGCACATTGTCTTCCATCATAGTGAGCCTTCTGACTAAGCCGGAGGATGAAACGATTCTGAAGGATTTCTACCGCAGTGTCCGGCCGTGGGGCTTCTGGGGGCCGATTCAGCAAAAGGTCCTTGCTGAAGACGCAGGTTTCAGAGCCAACAAGGGCTTTGCACGCGATATGATAAACGTAGCGGTCGGTATCGTCTGGCAGGTAGCTTTTGTGCTGGTTGCGATTTATCTGGTCCTTCGCAGGTTCGGACCCCTTGCGATCTGCCTTACGGCTCTTGCGGCAACTTCGGTCTTCCTGAAACTTAACTGGTACAACAAATTAGCTGATGATTAATTAAACTGGATTATGGAGGAACGAAATGTCTACTCGAAATTATGAACATGGTGTCGCTACATTTGTCATGCCTCACTGGCGGGATGAAAATAATGTGACCAAAAGGTACTTGGATGAAACACTGGCCAATATTTTTAATCAAACTGATCCAAATTGGCAGCTTATAATTATTGATGACCTGTCTCCATGTAAAGAGGCTGTTGATTATCTTGACGAGGTGAAGGCAAAATACCCGGATAAAATATATGTTATTAAAAAGCAGACAAACGATGGCCCAGGTCATTGCCGGAATTTAGGTATAAAATGGGCATATAAACATAATTCACCTATAGTTCTCTTTAATGATTCAGATGACATCTCTGATAAGCGAAGGCTGGAAGTGGCAAGAAAAATCTTCGTACAAGACCCCGAGGCAAGTGTAGTTTATTCCACCTTTAAGGTTATTGATGAGGATAGCAAAATAGTGCCGATGGAAAATTTGACGCAGTCCATTGTTGAAATTCTGGAAGGTCACCAAGGCAATCCCCCTCAGGGAATAAATGCCTGGATAGAAATAGGCACAGAAAAGGGATACACAAATCTTACCTCGGCAACAGTAGTAGACACCGAGCTGGCCTATAAATATCCCTTTCCTCCGGAAAAGGTCTCTGAGGATTCAAATGCATGGATGAGATACTCAGCAGCTGGTGGAAAGTTCGTCTATTCCGGACAAATACCAACCCTTTACAGAATCCCCCAGCATACAGCCGGTTCTTCTTCTCGCTCAAGAGAGGGTGGAAAACATGGCTTTTATGTGACAAAAGCTCGTGTTGATACAGACGGTTTTACCCGTGCTGTAGAGATTGCAGTTACTAATGGGAAGATAAAAGTAGATCAGAGAGATGAACTTCTTATAAAATTCTATCTAAAACTTGGAGAGACTCTGTATAGAGAAGACGAAATTGACCTTTCGCAAGAGCAGGTTGAACGTGCAAAGCTTATAGATAAGGAAATATCAAAAAGGGTCATTCAGGAGAAGGGTTTTCAATCCTGGGCTGAGATATAGTACTTTAATAATGGAGATAATAAATATGGAAATAAACTGGCTGAGTTCGGATTTCAATTATGATAAGATGATTTTAGCAGGGGATGTTGGAGCTACAAATACAAATCTTGCCCTTGTTGGAGAAAAGGAACATAAACTCGTCGGGGCGAAGTCGCCCGATGCAGCCCGATACGCTATCATTCTAAAATGCGCCTTTAAATCAAATGAAATTGACGGGGTCATAAACCCGATTAAAGAGGTGATAGCTACAGCAAAAGAGAAAAACCCCCTTCTGAAAATAGACCTCTGCTGTATTAGCGCAGCAGGACCAGTCGAAAACAACTACTGCCAGCTTACAAACTGTAATTGGGATATTGACGGCGACGCGATAAAAAAATCAGTAAAAATAGACACCCTTATTATCAATGATTTTTTAGCCATCGGCTATGGAATTCCTACCCTGGATGTGAACAATCCGAATCAGATTACCAAGCTTCCTACTACAGAAGGTAATTTTCCAGAGCCAGACGGAACAACAAAGGCAGTAGTAGGTGCAGGTACAGGATTGGGTGTAGGTTTCCTCACTGCCAGAGAAGGAGAATACAGGGCACATCCATCTGAAGGTGGCCATTCTGGTTTTGCAGCCTTTGATGACGAGACAATAAAGCTAAAGGAATATGTTGCCAATAATATAAGTATGACTCCTGGAACAGAACTTTTTGTTTCAGGACAGGGTATTTCTAATATCTACAATTATTTTAAAGATAAGAAGAATATAAAGATAGAAGGGGTATTAAAAGAAATAGACGAGACAAATGATGAAGATAAACCTGCTTTAATCTCAATAAATGCCGGGGATAATAAGATTTGCAAGGATATTATGAAGCTCTTTATTAAAATGTATGGCAGCTTTGTCAGTAGTCTTGCACTTATTTTTTTACCATTTAGCGGTTTATACCTTGCGGGGGGTATTGCAACAAAAAATGAATGGCTCTTTTTAGAAAATAATCTTTTTATGAAAAACTTTGAAGCAAACTATAATCCCAATATCAGGCCACTGTTAAAGAAAATACCGGTTTATATTATCAAGGATTATTCTATCTCTTTGTATGGCGCAGCAAATGCTGCTGTCACACTCATGGGCAAATGATAGCCCGCCTTAATGGACGCTGCTGCTGCCAGTTCAATATCATCATAATACTTGTGCCCACTGATCAGCATTCTCAGGGCGCCCCCATCTGTGCAGATGATCTCATCCAATCCCCATTCTTCGATCGTAATGTCGTTTAGAATCGAATGAGTGGTACACGGTATGCCATTGTAAGCATTGTATGCAGCCATGTAGGCCCTGGCGCCGCCTATGATGGATTATAATATTCGTAATGGCAGGACATATATGTATTTCAGAGGTGAGCCTCTTTATCCATTTGGCTACGGTTTAAGTTACACCACTTTTAAATATTCAAATCTACGTACCAGTTCCGCAAGCATTGATGGGAATGGTGAAATTACTATAAGTGTTGATATTCAAAATACCGGAGATCGCGCCGGCGATGAAGTCGTTCAAATGTACGTGAAGCACCTGAATTCCGAGGTAGAAAGGCCTATTAAGGAATTGAAAGGATTTAAGCGGATAACATTGCAGCCAAACGAGACAAAAACTATTCAAATGCCATTAAAGGCCAAAGCGCTTGCTTATTGGGACCAGAGCAAGCACAGTTTTGTTGTTGAGAAAGGAAAAATAAAAATAATGGTGGGCAGCTCTTCTGCGGATATTAAGTTTGAAAAAACTGTAAATGTAGTACGAGCAAGCACGTTTGTCGCGGGTCCACCAAATCCAAAGCCTATCAATTTATCAATTCCATAGCTGTTTTAAATCGCAAGGGATGTATTGTTGTATAGCCGATGTGAAAATTTTCGATTGCGAATGGGTTGGTAGGGGGTATAATAGTTTTTTCGCAATTTCGGCGGGTACAAGCCGTTATTCGTGTGCGAATAAGTCTTTCTAAAAAATCGGCATAGCGGTTTCGGCAAAGGCGGAGGAGGAAATTGCAGGAAGAAAGAATCTGCTGATATTCTGCCTGTGTGCGATGCATTTTAAGGGCGAAGTAACGATAACAGAAACATATTTAGCGAATTAAGGAGAATGATGATGGCCAGACCTGTAACGCTTTTCACTGGTCAGTGGGCGGACTTGCCTTTAGAAGTTCTTGCCGAGAAGGCGGCGAGCTGGGGATATGACGGACTGGAACTTGCATGTTGGGGTGACCACTTCGAGGTTGATAAAGCACTGAAGAATGACGACTATTGTAAGCAGAAAAAGGAGCTATTAAAGAAGTTTGGGCTCAAGGTGTTTGCCATTTCTACACATCTTGTCGGCCAGTGTGTGTGTGACAATATCGATGAGCGGCATAAGGCGATTTTGCCTCCGGACGTTTGGGGCGATGGAGATCCTGAGGGTGTTCGCAAGCGTGCGGCCAAGAATGTCATACAAACTGCCAAGGCTGCGAAAAAGCTCGGCGTAAAAGTGGTAAATGGTTTTACGGGCAGCTCGATATGGCATTTGCTTTATACGTTTCCGCCGACTTCACCGAAGATGATAGAAGCGGGATACGCCGACTTTGCAAAGAGGTGGATAGCGATTCTTGACGCCTTCAAGACTGAAGGTGTAAAGTTTGCGCTGGAGGTGCATCCGACGGAGATAGCATTTGACATTGCATCGGCCCAGAGAGCGATAAAGGCGGTGAAGGGACACAGGTCGTTTGGCTTTAACTACGACCCAAGTCATCTTGGCTATCAGGGTGTTGATTACGTCAAGTTCATCCGCACGTTCTCAGATAGAATCTTTCACTGTCACATGAAGGATGTATGGTGGGGACACGGCGACGGTACGGTGGGCGTCTTTGGCGGACACACTGAATTTGCAGATCCGCGACGTTACTGGGACTTCCGCTCGATCGGACATGGTGACATCAACTTTGATGAGATTATCGTTGCGTTGAATGATATTGGCTACAAGGGACCGCTTTCGATTGAGTGGGAAGACAGTCGGATGGATCGCGAACATGGTGCGAGGGAGGCGTGTGAGTATATCAAGAGGGCGGACTTTAAGCCTTCTGCGGTAGCGTTTGATGCGGCTTTTGACAAGTAACATAGAGAACTACGAACAGATAATAGGCATGTAGTTAATAGTACTCGATACTAAATGATTCGGAAAGTACAGCTATGAATGGCAAGAGAATTTGCAGCCGGCGTCAGTTCTTAAAAAGTGTTAGCGGTTCAGCGGTGGGGATTATTGGTTTTCCTTATATTGTACCCTCTTCAGTTTTCGGCGCCGATGGTAGCGTTGCGCCGAGTGAGCGCATTGTGATAGGTTGTATCGGTGTCGGCTCACAGGGGACAAGCAACATGAGTGCCTTTCTCAACAAACGTGATGTAAAGATTTTAGCCGTGTGCGATATTGACAAACGACATCTCGACTGGGCTAAGTTATCAGTTGATTATAGGTACGATAACAAAGATTGTATGGTCTATCATGATTTCCGTGAGCTGATAGCCAGGGATGATATAGATGCCTTGTCGCTGGCGATTCCCGACCATTGGCATTCGATACCTGTCATTATGGCGGCAAGGGCAGGAAAGGATATGTTTGCGGAAAAGCCTCTGGCTCGGACCATCCATGAGGGGCGTGAGATGGTGAAGGCGGTGACGCGTTACGGCAGAATATGGCAAACCGGAAGCTGGCAGCGATCTGTGGCTGATTTCCGTCGGGCGTGTGAGCTGGTTATCAATGGGCGGATTGGCAAGGTTTACAAGGTTGAAGTTGGATTACCGACGGGTAGAGGCGGGGAGAATCAGCCGGTTCAACCGGTGCGTGAAGGAATTGACTGGGATTTTTGGTTAGGTCCGGCTCCTTGGCGGCCTTATGTGGAGTTTGGTCATCGTGGGCCTCATTGGGATTGGCGCTGGATTATGGATTACTCAGGCGGACAGCTTACTGACTGGGCGGGACATCACATTGATATTGCACACTGGGGCTTAGGGCTGGATTTAACAGGTCCAGTTGAGATTGAAGGTAGAGGTGGGTATCCCAGAGACGGTATTTTTAATACGCCTATGTGGTATAAATTCACATGTAAGTACGCCAATGGTCTTACGATGGTAGTGGCAAATGACAGACAGCTACCTCATGGGATGGGGACATGCTGGTATGGCGAAAAGGGCTGGATACATGTCAATCGTGGAGGGCTTTGGGCGGAGCCACGGAGTGTTCTTATTGAGGTGATTGGCCCGAATGAGATTCGGTTGTATGAGAGCCGCGATCATTTTCAGAACTTCTTGGATTGTGTGAAAAGGCGGAGTCAAACAGTTGCGCCGATTGAGGTGGCGCATCGTTCCATCAGCGTAGGACTGTTGGGTGAGATCGCAATGCTCACGGAGCAGAAGCTCAAGTGGGATCCGGTCAAAGAAGAGATACTAAACAGTGCTGAAGCGAGCAGAATGCTGCAGCGGACGATGAGAAGCCCATGGAAGATTTGAGATTGGATATTGTCAACTTGTACGAGAAAGGGACAAATATGAGCTGGAGGATTTTAGCAAGGGCGGTTTGTGTGGCGCTGGTGATTGGGAGTGTTGTAGAGGCGGATATGTCGAAAGAAGAGATAGAGAAAATTGAGAAAGCTGCGCCGAGTAAAGCAACAGTTGAGCCGGTCAAGCCGAGAAAGCTTCTGATTTTTAACAAGTGCGACGGTTACAAGCATAGCTCAATTCCGTACTGGGATAAGGCACTTGAGATAATGGGCAAAAAGACCGGAGCGTATTCGGTTGTGATAAGTAACGATATGAATGCGTTTAAGCCGGAGTTTCTGAATCAATTTGACGCGGTGTGCTTTAATAATACGACTCATCTTAAGTTTGAAGAGTCTTTGAGAAAGAGCCTGATGGATTTTGTCAGGGGCGGTAAAGGCATAATTGGTGTTCATGCGGCCACGGACAATTTTTACGACTGGCCTGAGGCGCAGGAGATGATGGGTGGCAAATTCTCGGGTCACCCATGGACGGCGGGTGGTACCTGGGCAGTCAAGATTGATGAGCCGAACCATCCACTGACGGCGATGTTTGGGGGTAAGGGCTTTAAGATAAGGGATGAGATATATCGCACGGAGCCTCCGCTTTATTCGAGGTCGAAGCAGCTTGTGTTGATGAGTCTTGATATGAGCGATGAGGCAACGCGGGAAACCTCAGAGAAGCCCACCGATGCAGACACTGGCATTTCATGGATCAAAACGTGGGGAGATGGCCGAGTGTTTTATTGTGAATTGGGGCACAACAACGATGTTACATGGAACCCGGCTGTGTTGAAACATTATCTTGATGGGATACAATTTGCATTTGGTGATTTGAAGGCAGATACAAAACCAAGACCTATAGTCGACGCTGGAAAGGGCTTATAAATGGAACAGTTGTTGGAAAAGGTCAAGACGTATGATTTTGGACAAAGCAGACTATCGCTGACCGAGCTAAGTGACAAGATCCGTGCGGCGTACGGAAAACCTGACGAGTTAAAGGATATTGAGATAGGTTTATGTGCTGTGTTGGATGCGGATGCTACGTATGCGGGCAAGCAGTATGTCTGCCGGGAACTGAGCATCATCGGCACGGCTCAGTCGGTACCAACGCTTTCTAAGAAGCTGACCGATGATAAGCTGTCGGATATGGCGCGGTATGCGCTGGAGCGGATACCAGGACAGGAAGTTGATTCAGCTTTGCTTGTTGCGATTGGCAAGGCAAGTGGCAAAGCCAAGGTCGGCATCATTAATTCACTGGGTGAGCGACGATGTCTCAAAGCCGTATCAGCTCTGAGCAAGTTAGTCGGCGATTCCGACAAGGTAATAGCTGAGGCTGCTATTAGTGCCCTTGGCAAGATTGGCGGCGATGAGGCGGCTGGTATATTAGCCAAGGCAAAAGACACGGCATCCGAGAGCTTGAAAATGGTAGTTTTGGATGCCTATCTAAAGTGTGCCGATCGTTACGTAGCTAAAGGTAAGAAGGCTGGAGCGCTGGCGATCTACAAGGATCTCTACAAACAGGAGTATCCACAGCTTATCCGGACCGCTGCAATGCGCGGAATGGTCAGCGCAAGCCCAGGTGCGAACAGATAATTCCCGCGAGGATAAAAAGGCCTTAAGTTACGGACATTTTGAAATCAAATTTTGAACAGTTGAGCAGTAGAGCAGTTGACCGTAGTTTCGCATTTTCACCTGTTCCACTGTTCAAATGCTCAACTGCTCTATAAGGGTGGGGCGTATGCCAAGACAGTCCGGTCTTAAATTTTCCTTATGTTGTTTGGTTGGCTCGCTGTTATGGCAGGGACTTGCAGTTGGTCAGGTGGATGATGCGGCTGTCCAGATGGTGATCGATGCGCTAAAGGGTGATGACCCTGCGATGCAAAGTGCGGCAATATCGCTTGTACGTGAAATGCCTGGCGAGGAGGTGACTAAGGCGCTGGCAGAGCAATTGCCAAATCTTACACCGACGGCGCAGGTGCAACTACTTGCCGCGCTCGCGGACCGAGGTGATAAGGCGGCCTTGCCTGCAGTTGTCGAAGCTGCAGATTATGAAGATGAGTCTGTTCGCATAGCGGCCCTGCAAGCGATGGCTAGATTAGGAGATGCTTCGAGCGTGGAATTGCTTGTCAGCAGAGCAGCAACCAGCACGGGTGCTGAGCAAAGGGCGGCAAGAGAAAGTCTGTATCGACTGCGTGGCAAAGAGATTGATAAAACCATTTTGTCTAGTATCAGTTCTGAGACGGACCCCAAGGTTAAGGTCGAACTTATCAAGGCTGTTAGTGAACGAAATATTGTTGAAGGCGTGAAGATATGCTTCAATAGCGCCCGTGATGCGGATGTCAAGATTCAGCGTGAGTCAATTAAGGCACTGAAGGTTATCGCTACGCCCATGTATTTGCCCGAGCTTGTCAAGCTTGTGCTGGATGTACCGAGTGAATCTGTTCGTAGCGAGGTTGAGAAGATAGTTGCAGCAGAAGCTCGCAAGATAGACGAGCAAGGCAAACGAGTTGAAGTAGTATTGGCTGCGCTACCGGGTGCAATGGACCTTAAAAGTCGGTGCTCGCTTCTAAGTGTACTTGGCAAGATTGGCGATGATGCCGCGCTGCCGGTTTTGCGAGAGGCGCTTGCCGACAGTGAGGCTGAGGTTCGAGCAACTGCCATCAGGGCGCTGTCGGATTGGCCGAACGCTAAACCCCTGACAGATTTGCAAAAGGTGGCAAAAGATTCAAAGATAAAACTGCATCAAATACTTGCTCTTCGTGGATATGTGCGATTGATAAGCCTTGATGATAAACGGTCTGCGAGTGAGATACTTGTAATGTATAAAGAAGCAATGGAACTTGCGCCCAACACTGCTGAGAAAAAACGTGTGCTGTCCGGCCTGGCAAATACACAGTCGCTTGAAGTGCTGCAGATGGCCGCATGGTATTTAGACAATGACGCTTTGAAGCAAGAGGCGGCAGTGGCCGTGGTAAAGATTGCCGGGGGTATTCACAAGAACTATCCTAATGAGTGCAAAGAGCTTCTGATGAAGATCATCGGCAGTACAGACAACGACGCCCTTCGAGAGCAGGCACAGGAACTGATAAATCAAATTGGTGAGGCCGGCAAGTAGCCCGTCCTGAGCCGGGTCGAAGGATAAGTGAGTCGCTTTTTTGGAGAATTCTTTATGAGTTCAACGATTTTAAGGCAGGTACGGTTACAAGCGACGATACTGGCTTTTTACGGATTGTTTATAGTATGTGGGGCAAGCACTGGAAGGTTGGTAGCTCAAGAGGTCGATCCATATATGGGCGACTGGAAGGGCACTTGGACTATGGCCGAGGGAACTGGAACCGGCTCAGTACCTATGGCTGCGCAGGTCATTGCTCTGGGCAAAGGAAGGTATCGGCTGAATCTTCTTCGCGAGTTCGACACACGAACCGAACCCATAGCTGTACTCGAAGGCCAACATGAGAATACAGAGGTGCGATTTGCGGGCCGTGTTCAGCGCGAGGGTGCCGAGTCCGACGTGCGGGCAGTGATCAAGCCCGTCCTGAGCCGGGTCGAAGGAGATGCTAAATTGACCGGCACCATTAAGGGACATAACAGCGAGGGTAAATACGTCTCGGCTGAATTTATTTTGGAAAAGACAGTGCGGCTGTCACCGAGATTAGGGGCAAAACCGCCAGATAATGCGATTATTCTTTTCGATGGGAAGAACTTTGACGAGTGGGAACCGGTACATCCGGCAACCAAGGGACTTGTCAGTCTCATCAACACATTGGGGCCGTCAGAGGACTCGGTAGCGTATCTGCGAAGTGCGCTATGGTCTGATGAGCAGCAGAAGGCGCGTCTTGAGATTGGTAGTGACGACGGGGTGAAGGTTTGGCTTAATGGCCAGCTTGTTCACGCAAATAACGCAATGCGTGCGCTCAGTCCAGGCGAAGATAAGGTCGATATCACATTGAGAAAGGGCTGGAATAATATTCTTCTTAAGGTTACTCAGGGAAGTGGTGGTTGGGAGGTATGCGTGCGACTAATTGGTCCGGACGGTGAAATACTGAAGAACGTTAAAGAAATGGTTAATGTTGAGTCAAGCGATACCGGAACCAGCGAATACCTGCAAAAGAGCGACGGTTTTCTCTGCCTGTGGGAAGTTTTTGGGCCATATCGCGAGGAGGGAAAGGATGGGCTTGCACTTTTTGATGTTGCGTTTGAACCTGAAAAGCCCGGTGTTAAAATCGAAGGCAAGAGGATTAATATCAGTGAGTTGGATATGTCTAATGTGCGTTGGAAACTTGTGGATGGTGCAATGGAGATAACGCCGGGAATAGGCTCGATTGTGACTAAGAGAAGGTTCAGTGATTTCAAATTGCACCTTGAGTTTCGCGCACCTTTTATGCCTGAATCAGGAGGGCAGGCGCGCGGCAATAGCGGCGTCTATCTGCAGGGCCGTTACGAAGTGCAGATACTTGATAGCTATGGTCTGGAAGGACGCGATAATGAATGTGGTGGTGTATATGAAGTTGGTGCGCCGCTCGTGAATATGTGTGCACCGCCTATGCAGTGGCAAAGCTATGACATTACTTTCCTTGCACCGCGATTTGATGCAGCCGGCAAGAAACTCGAAGATGCAAAACTGACTGTCGTGCACAACGGCGTGGCTATTCATGAGAACCTCTTGGTTCCGGGGCCGACGGCTGAGGCGATGGATGGTAATGTGAATGAACCGGGCCCAATTTATCTGCAGGACCACGGCAATCCCGTGCAGTATCGCAATATTTGGCTTATCGAAATGCCCCAGTAGGTCTCTTATTAGAAGATTAAGAATCAATGATAGCAGACAGGAGAAGAATTGTGAAACACAAGAAAAGCCTCAGTCAAGATGGCATTAAGATTTCACGGCGTGATTTTATAGGTACCGCAGCAGCGGTGGCAGCATTTACAGTTGTCCCCAGAAAAGTGCTTGGTGGGCCTAATAATGTGCCGCCAAGCGAAAAGCTCAACATAGCAGTGATTGGCGTTGGAGGTCGCGGCAGCGAAGACATAGAGGCCGTCAGCAGTGAAAATATTGTTGCCTTATGCGATGTGGATTTGAACAGTGCCGGGGAGATACTCACGAAGTACCCTAATGTAAAAGTATACCGTGACTTTCGAAGGATGCTGGAGAGTGAGAACAGGAACATTGATGCGGTGGTGATCGCTGCGCCGGACCATATACATGCGCCTGCTGCTATAATAGCGATGAAGATGGGCAAGCACGTTTATGTTGAGAAGCCAATGGCGCATACGATTTTCGAGGCTCGTGAAATGACGAGAGTGGCACAACAGACCGGCGTGGTGACACAGATGGGTAATCAGGGTCATGCCGACGAGGGGATTCGGTTGACGTATGAGTTCATTCACGATGGTGCGATTGGTAAGGTACACGAAGTGCACGTTTGGACTGACAGACCTGGCGTGATTGGCGGCAGGGCCTGGTGGCCTCAGGGCTTGGATCGGCCCAAAGGATCATGGCCGGTGCCGGAAACATTAGACTGGGATTTATGGCTGGGTCCAGCCCCTTGGCGACCTTATGCAAAGTTCCCAAATAGTGAAGGTGGAATTGTGGCCTATTGTCCATTTAACTGGCGTGGCTGGTTTGATTTTGGCTGTGGGGCAATGGGTGATATGGCAGTGCACAATGCCGACCCAGCCTTCTTCTGCCTGGACCTCGGCGCACCGACTGCGGTTGAGGCTGAGACGAGCGAAGTCACTGACGATACATTCCCGAAGTGGAGCATCATTACGTATTATTTCCCGGCCAAGGATGATCGGCCTGCGATAAAGATGATATGGTACGATGGCAGCAAGTTGCCGCCGAGGCCCCAGGAACTTGAGAATGGGCGGGAGCTACCCAATAATGGGATACTGTTTGTTGGCAGCGAAGGCAAAATTCTTTCTGGCGAAAAGGCAGCTCCGCCGAGATTGATTCCGGAGTCGAAGATGAAAGAATACAAGCGGCCGGAAAAGACACTTCCGCGATCGGTTGGGCATCACAAAGAGTGGATTCAGGCGTGCAAAGACAACAAACCTAAAGATGCCAAGGCTGGTTTTTGGTACTCCGGTCCATTTACGGAGGCGCTGCTTGTGGGCAACTTGGCTGTTCGGCTGGGCAGACTGGTTGAGTGGGACCATGAGAATATGCGTTCGCCAAATGCGCCGGAGGCGGACAACTACATTACAAAGTTTTACCGTAATGGTTGGTCCGTGTAGTTTTGGTTTTTATAAAAACAAACCTCTGATCGTAACAAAGCCGCAACCGGCTTTGTGGCTTCGAAGTAGGCGTATATCAGGCGCACTCAACGATTTGTATTATATGGTGTGGAGAAGAATCACCGTAATGAAGGGGGAGAATGTCTGCTTAATCAAGCCTTTGGTCAGGTAGTTATCTTTTGTAGGAAAAAGTGAAGGTTGTGTTGCGCAGAATGTGCGTTTTGGATTCGGAGGTGCCTGCGAAAGAAAGCAAAGGGTTTCTTGACATTAGTTTATGTGGGGGTGATAATAACCACCAATAGAATTGATGACCTGCTCATTATATTTTTGGAGCGTGTGATTTCTGATGAATGAACAAAAAAGTGAAGAGGGCATGAACAGACGCAGTTTTCTGCGTTCTACCGCGGCGGCAGGAGTTGGCTTGGCATTTTCACCGTATGTTTTTGGACAAGCGGACGACGATAATCCAGATAATATAAATGTTGCTTTACTTGGAGCCGGTGAGCAGGGACAGGTTTTGATGAATGCCTGTTTGAAGATACCAGGAGTTCGTTTCAAGGCTGTATGTGATATCTGGGAGGCTTACAATCAAAAGCGAGTTTCGCGACTGCTTAAGAGATACCGTCATGAGCATAATGCTTATATTGATTATAGAGAGATGCTCGATAAGGAAAAAGACCTTGACGCTGTGATTATTGCGACGCCTGATTTCTGGCACGCCGAGCATACCGTTGCCTGTTTGAAGGCTGGCCTGCATGTTTACTGTGAAAAGGAAATGTCCAACACTCTTGAAGGCGCAAAACAGATGGTCGAGACAGCGAGAGAAACAGGCAAGCTCTTGCAGATTGGCCATCAACGCCGAAGTAATCCTCGATATATTCACTGCTATGAAAATCTTATTAGAAAAGCAGAGCTGCTTGGTCGAATTACTACTGTTAATGGTCAGTGGAATCGGAGCAGGGCGGCATGTGTTGATTTTGGCTGGCCCGAAAGCGCTCTGATTGATCAGGCTACGCTCCAGAAGTATGGATTTGAGTCGATGCAGCAGTTCAGAAACTGGCGTTGGTATAAAGGATTGGGCGGTGGCCCTATTGTTGACCTCGGCTCGCACCAGATTGACATTTATAATTGGTTTCTTCAGACTCATCCAAAAAGCGTGATAGCAAGCGGCGGCGTTGATTATTGGAAGGGACACGACTGGTATGACCATGTCATGGTTATTTATGAATATCAGACGAATGAAGGAATTGTAAGAGCATCTTATCAAACGATAACAACAAACAGTGGTCAGGGTTATTTCGAAGCCTTTATGGGTGATGAAGGGACATTGCTGATTTCGGAATCTGCGGTACGTGGTATGGTATATCGTGAGGCCTGGGTGCCGGCAGAGAATTGGGACAAATGGGTCAAGCAGGGTTACATAAAGGCAATTCAACAGGAGCAGGAAAAACCTGCTGCTGCCGGAGCAGTTCTTGATGTGCGTGAGTCGCCAAAGCCGCCGAGCTATGATTTGCCCGTGACGATGGATAAGCCCTATCATCAGCCGCATCTTGAGAACTTCTTTGATACGATACGTGGTAAGGCCAAATTGAATTGTCCTGCTGACATCGGATATGAAACTACCGTTACGGTGCTAAAGGTCAATGACGCAGTGGAAGCTGTCCGCAGACTTGATTTTAAGCCTGACGAATTTAAGGTTTAGAAGCCCCTCAAATATTTAGTCCCTGCCTTTTATTAGGTGGGGTTTTGTTGCGAGTTAAATCGGTGTGGGCTTAGGCGGAATGTGGATGCATGCATTGAGCAAAGGATTGATAGTCCGTTGAAAAAAGGATTTATTGTAGCCTTAGCTTTTTTGCTTACATCGTCAACTCTGACTGCCGCTGGTGAATCGGTGGGGAAATTGCTTGGTGACGAAAGTGACGGCAGCAGGGCAACGCCGCTTCATCTTATCCCGCTATTTGCCGAAGATGAAAATGGCGAAAAAGGCGAGCAAATTGAGCCTGATGTGGGATTTCCAATGCCTTTTTCGACACGCTTCACGTGCGGTGACTGTCACAGCTACAAGATAATCGGCGAAGGTTGGCATTTCAATTATATTGATCCGAATGTTGTCCCTGGTCGGCCCGGCGAGCCGTGGATATACTTTGATTCTAAGCTTGGAATTCAGATTCCACTTTCGTACCGACCATGGTTGGGTACATTTCGCCCAGATGATATTGGGCTATCGGTTTTTCAGTTCACCAAGATTTTCGGCAGACATATGCCGGGAGGTGGCCCCGGCGAGGTTGAAAGTGACGACATCGATGATATTGGCCGTCAGTTTGTATCAGGCAAACTTGAGATAAATTGCCTTGCCTGTCACAACGCGCACTATGGGCAGGATATGGGTGGTGACGGTGGGTATGCTGTTCAGGTGACGCGAGAGAATTTCCGATGGGCGGCAACTGCCTCATGCGAATTTGCTGACGTGACGGGTTCAGCGGCAAAAATGCTTGAGACTTATGACCCATTTATGCCTGACCCTGATGAGCGGGATGCACCTCGTGTGACTTATCAAAAAGAGGAGTTCAACGAAAACGATGAGGTACTTTTTCAGATCATTAGAGAAATGCCTGATGATCGCTGTTATTACTGTCACTCCGATCTATACTACTGTCGGGCTGAAGAAACAGAGAAATGGATATCGGATGAGGACGTCCATCTGACTGCGGGACTAAAGTGTGTTGATTGTCACCGTAACGGCATCGACCATAACATCATCAGGGGATACGAACAGGAGGCAGGCATCTCGCTGAATCCGTTAGCTGCCACGAGCTCGTGCGAAGGCTGTCACCTTCCGAAGGGTGAAGGTGAGCCGCAGGCCGGTCGGCTTGGCGCACCGGTTCCGACACATCCTGGGATCCCTCCTATTCATTTTGATAAATTATCTTGTACCGCTTGTCATTCAGGCCCATGGCCTGTGAGTGAGACGGTTCTTACAAAGACGTCACGAGCTCATCGGTTAGGGACACCGAATGTAAACAAAGCTGAAGAAGCATTGCCGCATATCGTATCGCCCGTTTTTGCCAAGCAGAGTGGAATCAGCGTTGCGTATATGGGCCGACTTCTTGTTATGGAAGGTGGTAAGATTAGCCCGTATAAAGTTATGTGGCCAGCCTACTGGGGAACGTTAGAGAATGACAGCGTCACACCGGTTGAGGTTGGGATTGTTGAAAAAGTTGTTGGTGGTGTTTTTGCTGATCTTGAATTTCCTGCGACAGGTGATTGGCCTGAGATAACCAAAGAGAAGATCGCAGAGGCTCTAATGATCCTTGGTGATAAGGCCGTGTATGTAGCCGGCGGAGTGCTGTATAAGATTGATAATTCCGGCGAGCTTGTCGAGGAAGTTGGCCATATAGCAGCAGCACCTTATATGTGGCCGATTGCTCATAATGTAAGGCCTGCGGCGCAGTCACTTGGCGTGCGTCGCTGTGAGGATTGTCACAGCACTGATGCACCTTTCTTTTTCGGCGAGGTCGCTGTTGATTCACCTGTTGCTCTTGAGCGACCATCCAAAAAGAAAATGGTCGAGTTTCAAGACATCAATCCATTCTATGCTTGGGTGTTTGCATTTTCATTTGTTTTCAGGCCTTGGCTAAAGGTTATTGCACTTGCCTGCTCCGCAGTGTTGGCAGGCGTTTTGTTGCTTTATGCTTTGAAGGCTTTGGGTTGTGTGGCAAGGTTTTTAGTAGAGAAAGAGTAGCAGCATTAATTAGGATTTTGTGAAAAGATGTTTCGGAATCTTTCGATATTGGTTTTTGTCGTGACTGTAGGCGGGGTGTTTTTGCACTGGATAGCTGCTCCGTGCAAAGGTTGTCGGTGGAATCCGATCAAGAAGGTCGTGCACTTATTTACGCTGCTTTTATTCGAGCAGAAGCTAAGCCTTGTTGGGGCGATAAAGAAGCTAATTTATTTGGTGGCGTTATTTTGTTTTGTGGTCCTTGCCGTGACGGGTTTTTATCCGCTATTGATTAAGGGCGAACATATCAGTGGATACCTGATGATGATACATGCGACGTTTGCACCGATTTTTATTTTGTGTCTGGCGTTTTTAGCCGTGGCGTGGGCGAGTAGTTATCGCTTTAACAAAAGCGACTGGCCGTGGCTGAGGAATATTCTCCGGTGGGTAACTAGTTTGAAAATTCCTGTATCTGAATCTATTGAACCAAGCTCACAGCTTTTTGAAAAGACAGGTTTTTGGCTGATTGTGTTTTTGGCTTTGCCGCTTATCTTATCTATAATAGTAAGCATGTTCTCGATTTTTGGCACGGCGGGGCAGGAGTTTCTGCTTGCTGCGCACAGATGGACTGCATTAGTCTTTGCAGTTGTTGCAATTATACATACGTATCTGGTAATCCGAGTACAGTTGAAACGGTGAGGTCCTTTTTGCAGAATAGCTTTTACTCACTCTCGTTTGAAGCTAACTGAGAATCGGTTAAGCGTAATCGAGTACTTTTAATTAGGAGAATAGATTATGAGCGATGGAATGCTGCCAAGTTATCTGAGCATGGCCAAGCCGAATCCGCTTGAGAACAGAGCGCCTTGGTATAAGAACACGGCACCGGCGTATGCGGGAATTTTTCTGTGGGTCGTGTTCTATATGGCGATCGCCAAGGGGACCCTTTCTCAGGCCGGTTTGGGACTGAGCTTACTGGGGCTTGTAGTTGCGGCGCTGATATGTCACTTTCTGTTTTATCTTGTGCCTGGTTTGTACGGCATGAAGACGGGCTATCCGCTTTATGTCGTGGGCTCGTCAACTTACGGAACGATGGGTGGTTTTCTAATGCCGGGTTTGTTGATGGGACTGCTGCAGTTCGGCTGGCTCGCGGTGAACATTGCAGTATCTACGGACTTCATACTTCAGGCGACGGGAAAGCCACCTGCCATGAATCCTGAAACAGGACTTTTCCAGGGAGGCGCGGCATTTACAGTCGTGGCAATTATCTGGGCGGCGCTGGCGGTGTTTGTGGCGGTCAAGGGCATTCAGTACCTCGGCAAGGTCTCAACGTTTCTGCCGATCGTGCCCCTTATAATGATAATTGTTGTATTCCTGGCTAATGTTGGCACCGCAGGTAAGTACACGCCGCCCGAAGGTGCACAGCCACTTGTCGGATTTCTAACAATGATTGCAATAGTCGTTGGATTTTTCGCTACAGCGGGCGCGGCCGGTGTGGATTTTGGTATGAGTAACCGAGATTCGAAGGACGTTCGGCTTGGAGGTCTTGTGGGTATTGCGCTGGCGATAATTGTTGCGGGTAGTCTGCCGCTGATTGCTGTTGCCGGTGCTCACGGCGCCGATCCTTCGATGGAAAGTTACACGTTTGATGCGGTGATCGGCAAGCAGGCGGCTGGGAAATTGATGTTTGTATTGTTTGCCATCGCCAGTTTCGCGCCGGCTTGTTTCTCCTCGTTCATCGCTGCCAACAGCATCGGCACAATGTTCCCGAAAGTCAATAAAACAATCATGGTTGTAATAGGCGCAGTTGTCTCTGTGATCCTTGCGGTGACGGGCAAAGCGTTGAATCTTGTCGGTGTGTTCTCGATTATTGGTGCGTCGTTCGGGCCTATTTGCGGCTCGATGGCAGCGGACTATCTATTGAGTGGCTGCAAGTGGTCCGGGCCGCGAAAGGGTATCAACTTCGCTGGATATATCGCATGGGCTGTTGGATTTGTTGTGGCGATACTGCCGACCGTCAAGCCGGACCTGGCGGTATCAAAGTACATCAATCCTGCGCCGGTTATCGCGTTTGTGATTGGATTCTTACTTTATACAGTCTTAGCTAAGATCGGTCTTGAGCCGCCGGTGGTAGAAATGGCTGGGATCAAGGAACAAAAAAGTTAACCACGGTCGAGATTTGTTTTAATTGGTCTTGATACTGGGATTTGGCCTACGCCAAATCCCTTTCTTGCATATATATTGGGTAAAATTGACTGGGCTAATGGATTGACATATAGGGCATCGTGGTTTATGATCTTTGTTTGTATGTGCGATTATTGTTAGTGTTTAAGTCTTGAGATCAAAGATATGGCTAAGAGAGCTCTTAGTTCGGTAACGACGATTTGGGTTCTGGCGTTATTACTTGTTGGTCTGTGTTTTACGGTATCGTGCAAGAAGGCACCTGAGGTAAACGAACCTGCGGAGCAGACGGAGACGGTAGTAGAGCAAGAACCGGCGGAGATTGAACAGGCTGAGGAAGAACTGGTTGCAACTGCTGAGGCGGATATGTCGGGTGTTAAGCTGGTACCAATTGAGATAGAATTGCCTAGGCCAATGTTTGTGGGGACGCCGCAGGATGTACGCGTGCCAAATCTCGAAAAGCCTTTAGGCAAGGATCGTCCGCCTTTCTTGGCACCTGAGGGGACAACAAACGTTGCTTTTGGCAAGCCTGTAACAGCCAGTGATGAAGAACCCATCATCGGTGAGACCGAGATGGTTACTGACGGCGATAAAGAGGCAGCAGATGGAAGCTATGTTGAGTACGGCCCATTTCTGCAGCATGTCACCATTGACCTTGAGCAGGAATGTGAGATTTATGCGATTGTGATGTGGCACTACCACAAACAGGCCCGCGTATACTATGATGTGGTGGTGCAGGTCGCAGATGATCCGGACTTTACTGAGAATCTTAAAACCGTGTTTAATAATGACATCGACAATTCTGCAGGCTGTGGGGTCGGCAAAGACATGCACTATACTGAGACCGCAGAAGGCAAACTCATTGATTGTCTGAGCCAGGGGCCTGTTCGAGGTCAGTATGTGCGCTGCTATAGCAATGGTAATACGAGTAACGACCTAAACCACTGCATTGAAGTGGAAGTCTACGGCAGGCCGATAGAATAATGACATCGCCGGATTCCGCCTCGATCGGGAAATGGCAGTATTGCCTCCTGATTTTAGCTGTGACAATCGTCGCGGCGGCTTTACGCATACCAAACCTGGCACAACGCCCAATGCACGGCGATGAGGCGGTTCACGCGATTAAATTCGGCGAGTTGCTGGAGAAGGGATTCTACGAGTACAATCCTCACGAGTATCACGGCCCGACGCTGAATTATCTGACACTAATTAGTGCATGGTTGGGTCGTGCACATAGATTGGCGGATGTCGATGAGTTTGAATTGCGAATTGTACCGGTTTTCTTTGGGGTGGTCCTGGTAGCACTTTTTTTGTTCCTCATCGATGGTATGGGGGGATGGGCTGCGGTTTTTGCGGCAGTGCTGGCAGCTATTTCGCCTGCAATGGTTTTTTTCAGCCGGTACTACATTCAGGAAATGTTGCTTGTTTGTTTTTCTTTAGGTGTGATTGTATGTGGATGGCGCTACGTGCGAAGTAAAAGAATCGGCTGGGCGATATTTATGGGTGTGTTTCTGGGGCTGATGCACGCAACAAAAGAGACTTGTATTGTCTCTTTTGGTGGGATGATATCGGCAATTGTTGTTGTGCTGTTGCTTGAGAAAAAAGATGCCAGCGGTGTCCGACGAGATCTTGCAGGTGTTAGGATAAGTCACATTGTGGCGGGACTTGCTGCTGGTGTAGCTGTATCGGCTTTGTTTTACTCATCGTTTTTTAGCAATCCGACAGGGATTCTGGACTCGGTGCGTACCTATAAGACATACTTCAGCAGAGCAGGCGATAGCAGCCTGCATATTCACCCATGGTATTATTATTTGAAGATGCTGTTGTACTCTAAGTACGGACAGGGGCCGGTCTGGAGTGAGGGCCTAATTGTTCTATTAGCCACAGTGGGTTTCGTTGTTGCGGTGACAGGCAAAGGATTACATAAGGGCAGCCGCGGATTGATACGGTTTATCGCGGTTTATACGTTTGTCGTGACAGTTGTTTATTCTGTGATTCCCTATAAAACACCCTGGAGTGCGCTTAGTTTTCTAATCGGGATGGTTGTTTTGGCGGGGGTAGGGGTGGTGACGCTAATAAAATTGAAACGCACGACTCTGACCCGTGTTGTTTTGGTTGTAATTCTTCTTGCAGGTGGTGTTCATCTTGCTTTTCAAACTTATCTTGGCAATTACAAATATTATGCCGACCCTCGAAATCCCTATGTTTACGCTCATCCCACTACCGATGTGTTTGCGGTTGTTCAGCGCATCGAAGAGTGTGCCCGCGTTCACGAGGCCAGGCACGGCATGCGCATAGAGGTTATTTGCCCTAGTGATGACTATTGGCCGTTGCCGTGGTATCTGCGCTCATTTTCGCAGGTGCACTGGACTGATGAAGTAAAGGACGATATTGCCGCTGCACCGTTGATTATTGCTACTGGAACAGACCAGGTGGAGCAGGCGATATCAAATGTGCTTTATGTAAAGACACCCGCAGAGAGGCGGCAGATGTATTTGTATGCGTTTGACAAGCCCTACTATATATGGTTACGGCCCGGCGTGAAATTGATGGGATTCGCAAGAAAAGACCTGTGGGACCAGTGGAAAACAGCAGATTGAAACACAAGGCGCTGAGCAATGAAGGAAAAAATGGCCGAGGAGCAACAGGAACATTACTTTAGTGATGGTGGTTGGGAGTCGATAGAAAATGTGCGCCGATTTTCACATCAGGCGATGGCAGCCATTTTTGAAGTAATCATTCAGAACGACGATGAACGTTATGCACGGCAAGCTGCTCAGGCGGCGTTCGCTAAGGTGGATAGAATCGAGGCCGAGCTTAGTCGCTTTATTGAAAACAGTGACATCTCCCGGATCAACCATGTGTCTGTGGGTGAGCGGTTACGGATTGGATTGGACGCTTTTGAATGCCTTAAGTTAAGCAAAAAGATTTTTAAACAGACTGCCGGTACGTTTGATGTCACGATAGGGCCTTTGCTTGCCTGCTGGCAGAACACCGATGGAACTATCCGCAACCCGAGTGAGCAGGAGTTATCATCTGCACGCAAGCGCGTTGGAATGGATGGTTTGACCTTGAATAGAGATGATTATACTGTCGAGCTTATGACAAGTCCCATGCAGATTGATCTTGGTGGCATTGGTAAGGGCTATGCGCTCGACCGCGTCGCGGAGTTGCTCAAAGAATGGAGTATTGAAACTGTGCTTATACACGGGGGTTTCAGTTCGGTACTGGCTCTAAATGCTCCGACAGGCTCTGAAGGTTGGAATCTGACTTTAAGCAATCCTTCTGCTCGCAAAGAGATTCTAAGCCGAGTATATCTGCGGCGCAGGGCTTTAGGCGGTTCCGGCCTGCAGAAAGGTTCCCATATCATCGACCCACGCACAGCTCGACCAGTTGCCCGTCCTGAGCCGGGTCGAAGGAAAGGCAGGCTCGCAGCCTGGTCGTGCGCCTCTAACGCTGCGACTGCTGACGCGCTCTCCACCGCCTTTATGATTATGGAACCGAAAGAAATTGAGCGATACTGTTCGGAACATTCAGAAGTGCTGGCGATGGTTCTTCTCGCGGATGGTTCATCGGGGCAGGGGAAACTGCTACGCTTTGGCAGATGGCGAGAGCTTGGCTTAATTGCGTGACGGGTGGTTTGAGTAATACCAATTGAGAATAATTAATGCGTTTATTCGTGTCATTTCGAGCGAGCCGTAAGAGCCTGCCCTGAGCGTAGTCGAAGGGCGAGTCGAGAAATCTATTTGAATAGATTTCTCCACTGCGCCCCAGTGCTTTCTTGCGAAAGCAAGAACGGGGGCTTCGGTCGAAATGACATAAGCGCAAATTTTAATCGCAATTGGTATAAGAAGTCATTTTCCTGATAAAGCGCGCTTGATAATGATCAGCTCTTTCAGGATTTGAAAGAGGCTTCGACTGGGTGACAGGCGACTATCACGGTCGCAGGACCAATTGAGGGGAAACTCATTTATTTTGTAACCTTCTTGTTGCGCGCGGAGGATAATTTCGATATCGAACGCAAAACCATCTGTGAAAGCATTGCTATAGAGACTTCGGGCAACGTCGCCGCGATAGACCTTAAAGCCACATTGTGTGTCAGTATACTCAGAGGAAATTCCCATATAGTGGATAATAAACCAGTGAAATAACTTCGCGCAGATTCGGCGATACAGGCTTTGGTTTTTTTCAATATAGCAGTCTATCATTTTTCTTGAGCCGTGTGCGATATCACAGAGGCCCTTTCTTATGAACTCAAGACCACGCAAGGTATCTTCGTATGGCACGCAGGAGCCACTATCGGCAAACATAACAAATTGTCCGGTGCTTTGCCTTATGCCGGTACGCACTGCATATCCTTTGCCGCGATGATGTTCGTAGCGGATGACGTTTAATGTCACGCCTAATGGAACCTTTGTGTTTTTTGCGATCTGCGAGGTGGTATCTTCACTGCCATCATCAACAATAATGACCTCGCCTGTGAGATGTTGTGAGTTTAGGAAATCCGCGGCGGCTTTTATGTCACCGGCTATCTTTTTGCTTTCGTTGAATGCCGGTATAACAATCGATAGATCCATACATTCGTATTATAGTGTAACTGAGCTAAATGAATTACACTTTTCTTTACCGGATTCGGTAGTTAAAATGGGAATTGCGGGTTTGGTGATTGATAATGAAATGTAGGGCAGAAAAAACAGGTGAATGTCTAAAATGTACCGGACACCTTTAATTCCCCCGACTTCTTACTTCTGTCTCCCGTCCTCCGTCTTCCGTCTTTTTCCCTTGCCTTTTCCATTCCTTTGTGTTATTTTACTCCGTGAGATAGAATGGGTAATCAGAGTTTCTCCGCCGTAGTCCTATTCACAAGAAGTGGCTTGAATTATTTGTATATGTTGTATATTATTATATAAAGATGGTGACTTTTCTTACTTATGATGATCTCATTTCCGTGGCTGTGGTACATAAGATTAATATTCGCAAAGAGGATTCCGCATGAGCAGGGTAGCCGTCGATAAGAAAGTGTTGCGCTGGGCGGTTCGTCGGTCCGGTCTAGAACTGGACGACTTAAAAAAGAGATTCCCGAGAATCCGGCAGTGGGAAACAGGCGAAAGCCATCCCACGCTGCGCCAATTGGAATCCTTAGCTAAAGCCACGCTTACGCCGCTTGGATTTCTTTTCCTCACTGAACCACCTGAGGAGCGATTGCCGATTCCTCTATTTCGAACGCTTCAAGACGATGCTTTGAGGAAGCCAAGTCCTGATCTTTTCGAGATTATTCAGTCAATGCAGCGCCGGCAGGCCTGGATGCGTGAGTTTCTGGTTGAGCAGGGTCAGAAGCGGTTATCTTATGTAAAGTCCGCGCAACTGAACGAAGCTCCAGAATCAGTGGCGGATCGTATTCGGTCTGCATTGGGCCTCAATGCTGAATGGGCAGCAGGCCAGCGTACGTGGACGGAGGCCCTGCGTTTTTTGCGGGAGGCCATAGAGGATGCAGGAATACTAATCGTAGTCAACAGCATTATCGAAAACAATACACACCGCAAGCTTGACCCAATGGAATTCCGTGGTTTCGTCCTTGTGGATGAATATGCACCATTGATATTTGTAAATGGTGCTGATTTTAAGGCGCCACAAATGTTTACCCTTGCACATGAACTCGCACATATATTCTTTGGGAGCAGCGCGGCATTTGATCTTCGCGAAATGCAACCAGCGGATGTTCCAGTGGAGCAGGCAAGTAATCGCGTGGCTGCAGAGTTTCTCGTTCCAAAAGTAGATTTAAGCCGGATCTGGGCATCTGTTCACGATGACCCGGAGCGCTTTCAAAAAATCGCTCGTAGATTCAAGGTAAGCGAAATCGTAGCGGCTCGTAGGGCATTGGATTTAGATTTAATTAACAAGGAAGAGTTCCTGGAGTTCTATCGCCTTTACCAGAGCAAGGAACGCCGCGCATCCCGTCCAGAGGGTGGCGATTTTTACGTCAATCAGAATCTGCGCGTAGGCCAGCGATTCGCTTCAACTGTAATTCGGGCAGTTAAGGAAGGTAAGCTGCTTTACTCCGAAGCCTATCGGCTGACTGGGTTATACGGAAAAACATTCGAGCGCTATGCAGCCTCTCTTGGATTTGGTGGAGCGTAACGATGGATGCTACCACCTATATTCTTGATGCGAATGTATTTATCGAGGCGGCGCGGCGTTACTATGCATTCGATATAGCTCCTCCATTCTGGGAAAGCCTGGTCCATCATGCAGCGAACGGGCGGATTCAGAGCATCGATCGCGTTAAGCATGAACTGGAACGAGGAAAGGATGAGCTTGCAACATGGGCAACAGCGCAATTCAGTGATGCGTTTGCTTCGACCGATGAAGAGGACGTCATTGAGTCTTACAGTGAAGTGATGACTTGGGTACAAGCTCAGGACCAGTTTTCAGATGCAGCCAAAGCTGATTTTGCGACCGGCGCGGACGGATGGCTGGTGGCTTACGCAAAGTGCAAAGGGCTTAAGGTCGTTACCCATGAACTTCCGGCAACCGATGCAAGAAGAAAAGTTCCGATCCCGAATGTTTGTGATGCATTTGGCGTGAATTATGGTGACACGTTTCAAATGCTGCGAGAGTTGGGGGTGCGCTTTTCATAGTATATTTTGAGCTGGTGTTTCCAACTTTAAGGGCAACCAAATTCTGTTGATATTAGTATAATGGCTGCATAAAATCATTGGGAATTATTTTGTATGTCATTATGTTAGGATTCTTGTCGAAGATCGTCCATTCGGTCAGAAAGGAGGTCAACCATGACCAGATTTTTGACTGAGGGAGTAGCTCAGTAGGTAGAGCATTATGTCTCCAGTATGTTTCTGGATCGAGGCGGCGACTGAACATGAGGGTCATGGGTTTGAGTCCCATCTCCCGAGGCGATTCCACCATCTGGGCCGCTTCTCGGATGGTGGGCTTTTTGAGTTACTTCGTGCAAAAGCAGGTATCAGTTAGAATTAAAAGTGTCCACCTGCCCCATAGGGGGTACTTTTTGAGAGAGAATAATGAAAGGATACCGTTATACATAGACCTAAATGGAAAAAAATAATAAGGACTTATTTTATTTATCCATATTCTGCCAAGCTTATTCTCGAGTCCAGCGTTGAATAACCAAAAACAAAAATACTTATACGTAAAGCGCGTACGCGCTTTACGTATATTGAATGGTGATAATTAAAGGTGTCCGCCTGCACCCTCAGGTGGCACTTTTTTGGCTGGAGACAAGAGAAAGAATTCGAGCATTGAGGATCCCTTCGACTGCCCCTTCGACTACGCTCAGGGCTACGGCTTATTCAGGGCAGGCAAGAAAAGATTTTGCTTGTTTTTTAAGCTATTTTTGGGTATAATATGTATCGAAACGCGTATCGCGTATCGTGTATTGCGTAAATAAGAGTATAGCATATCTTAGTTAGCAGATACCGAAGAGTAAAATCCATCTAGAGTTCACCCCGTGAGATGTTTACCGCGTGTTATATTGTTTTTCTTATATCACGGTGGTCGGCTACGCCTATCTAACGGGGTAAATTAGGGGGAGATTATTGATGGCCGCAGAATCACAAACTTGTGCCATAGGTATCTTCGCCAATCAGCAAAATGAGCAAAAATCCGACAAATGGCAAAGCCAATACAACAAAATGAGGCAAATTACAGGGGAAAATTGACAATAATTATGCAAAACAAAGCCAATTTCTCTGATGCCGAGTGAGCGCAAGCCCAATTTTGACAAAGGATTATGAAAATGAATCTGCCTTTAGTCGCCCACAAAACAAAGCCAATCAAACCCAATTTCCACAGCATCTACAACCAGGAGGCGACACTGGAGCAAGCAAGTCCCCAGGTGGAACTTGAGCTAAAACCCCCAGGTGAAACCTGGGAGCTAATCGATTTCTTCGTCGATCCAGCCGAGCAGCTCTTTCAGGTCAACAAGGGTAATGTCACCCATGTGAGCGATGCGGAAGGTTTGTTCTTTAAGTTTGCCGTAGCCGTTTCCAAAAATGGTATTGTGCTTTTGCTGAATGGCTTTTATTGTATCGGCAACATTGATGCCGCGAGTGTTCTTGATAGTCGTGAGGGTATTTGAGGCGTATTTTTCTTCGCAGAACAGCTCGAATTTCTCTTTTGCCCATGTTCTGACGAAATCACCCATATCTTTGTGTCGTTGCCAAACGTTTTCCATTCCTTCCTTGAGTAGTTTCTGGCACTGATAGTTCAGGGCCATAATGTGAGGAATAACGGGAGTGGTTGGAGTTTGGTTTTGCTCTGCTCTCTTTGCGAATTGTTGGAGGTCAAAGTAGTAGCCCCTGTTTGGGATGCTCTTACTTTTTTCGAGTGCACGTTTGCTGACTGCAACAACCGCAAGACCCGGCGGGATTGCGAAGGCTTTCTGCACAGATGCGAAGGCAGTGTCCCAGCCAAGCTCGTCGAACTTGATTGGCAGCCCTACCATGCCGCTGACCGAATCTACAAAGACCAAGACGTCAGGATACTTTTCTTTCATCATTCGACTGATGTCTTCGATCGGATTAGTCAGGCCGGTGCTCGTCTCGTTGTGGACGAGGGTAATGGCGGAAAATTTGCCGGTCGCAAGTTTTTCGTCGATCATTTCCGGCAAAGTAGGCTGGCCCCACTCAACTTTCAGCACCTCGACATTAGCGCCGCAGCTTTTTGCGACGTCCGCCCATTTATCGCTGAATGCACCACAGCAGGTGCAAAGAACGGTCTCATCCGGTGCCACGCAGTTGCGGATAGAGGCCTCCCAGCCCCCAGAGCCGGACGAAGTGAATAGATAAACATTCTGTTCAGTGAACAGAATATTCTTGAGCATATCAATTGTTTCAGCCTGCAGTTGCGCGTATTCTTTGCCTCGATGCCCCAATGTTGGGCGGGCAAGTTGGGCAAGTACATCTTCGTTGACTTTAACTGGTCCAGGAATAAACAGTCTTGGCGGGTTTTTCCAGTCTGTCATTTGTTATCTCCATGGAAATCACAACTTTTGAATCGTTAGGCCCGAGTACATTTTAGGATAGAAATATGTGGACTTTTGCGGCATCCTTTCGCCGGCATCTGTGACCATTATAAGTTGCTGCATTTTTACGGGATTCATAAAGAACGCCACCTGTTTTCGTCCGGCTTCCACGTGCGAGATCATCTCGTCAATCGCGTTGGGAGTATCTTTTACGTATTCTATGGCTTCATCTTTAGACACTTGCTCCTTGCCTATGCACAGAATTTGCTCCAAGATCAGTTTGTGCAGAACAGAAACATCGAGCCCTCGATATGCTGCACTCATATGCGGTTCAGCTTCATCCATTACTCGATTATCCCTCAGAACAGCTATATAAAACGCGCTATTTGCCCCGTAAATTCCGAAGGCGTTTTTGCCCTTGTAGTGTTCCGCCTTCATCTGCGCAAGCATATTCTGTCTTGCGTCGGTTTTAGTCTGGAGATTCTCATCAAACGCATATTTAAAAACTTCAAAATTTCGGCTGAGTTCTGCAACTATTTTTTTGATGTCAAAGTTATTGAGATTGCCGACAAGGCGGTGAGTTGCGAGAACAACCAGGCCTTTCTGACAAATATTGGAAAAGGCGAACATCTGATACTTGGCTGCAGGATTTGAGTTTTCTTTTGAGTAAGTCAGGCCTGTTGAGTAACGGTGATGTCCGTCGGCGATGATACAACTTTTTTCGCTCATCATTTTCACGATTGTATCTATGTCACACTTCACAGTTACTGCAAAGAGGCGATGTCGAACGTTATCATTGTCGACAAAGTCAATGAGCGGCTCTTGGGCCGTGACCCTTTCAATGATTTTGTCTGCGATGTTCTGTTTATCTTCGTAGAGCATAAAGACAAGGCCGGCCCTCGCACGGGTTGCTCTTTTGAGGTTGAGCCTATCCGCCATCGGTTTTTCGAAGACCTGTTCATGGGGCCTGACCGTCTTTCCGAATTCCTCAAGCCTGCATAAGGCGATAAAACTCAATCGCTGAAATTCTGCACCAGCCAATTCGAAATCCTGAATATAGGCATAAATAGCTTCGGTGCTGTCCTGCTTAAGAGCACCTTGCTCTATCCAGTTATTCAGATAAGTAGCGGCTCGTGTGTAGGGATTATCTTGTCCGTTGTCTGTGGGAGTTATTTTTCCTTTAATTACGCGCACGATGTTATATTCGCTCTTCTCATATAGTTGCTGCTGCTGTTCTGGACCGATCACGTCGAAAGGAGGAGCGACGCACTTGCCTGCGTCGCCGATCACGTTAGTGTCAAACCTAAATGCTTTGAATGGCTTAATTTCCATCGTTACCCGTTTCGAACTTACCTTTTTGAGCCGTGTCACAGTGGCTGTATACATGGTTAAATATGTTCTTTGTGGTAGTAAGGGCATGGATAATATTGGACTGGTACGGAATTGTCAAGCGCTAAGATAATGGAGCTGTAAGACAGACAGGTTCAGATGAGCCGATGCGCATTCAGCGAGCGAGGCTCTTTTTCTTTTCCGCGAGGTATTCGTTTATGGCCGCAGCAGCTATCCGGCCCTGGCCCATCGCCAGGATTACAGTTGCCGCGCCGAGAACAATATCTCCCCCGGCATAGACGCCTTCCATCGAGGTCTTGCATTTTTCATCAACGACTATGTTGCCCCATTTATTGAACTCCAGTCTGGGCGTGGTCTGACGGATGAGTGGATTAGCGATGTTTCCGATCGCTATGATCACGGTATCGAGGTCGATTCTAAATTCCGAACCTTGGATAGGAACTGGCCTTCGTCGACCCGAGTCATCCGGTTCGCCAAGCTGGTATTTTAGACATTCGACGGCAATGACGTGGCTGTTTTCGTCTCCTATGATTCGCTTTGGGCTCTGCAGTATGTGAAAATCAATACCTTCTTCCTTTGCGTGGTGTACTTCTTCGACTCTGGCTGGCATTTCCTTTTCCGTCCTTCGGTACAGCAGATAGACTTTCTCTGCACCGAGCCTAACGGCTGTCCTTGCTGAATCCATCGCGACATTTCCACCCCCAACAACGGCGACTTTCCTCGAACGAGCAATTGGCGTATCAGCGCCTTTACCAAAATCGTATGCCCTCATAAGATTTGCACGTGTCAAATACTCATTGGCGCTGTATACACCGACAAGCGATTCGCCTTCGATCCCCATAAAACTCGGCAGGCCCGCCCCAACTCCGATGTAAACCGCATTGAAGCCGCCTTCTTTCATCAATTGCTCTATGGTTCTTGTGCGACCGACAATAAAATTAGTGATGATCTCAACACCCATTTCCTCGAGAACATCGATTTCTCTTTGTACGATGGCCTTGGGTAGTCGAAATTCAGGGATTCCATAGACCATAACGCCACCAGTTTTGTGAAAGGCCTCAAAAATGGTGACATCGTGGCCTACTCTTCTGGCATCCGCGGCTACAACGATGCCTCCAGGACCTGAGCCAACGATAGCAACTTTCATTCCAGTTTCGGCTGCAACGGCAGGGACGCTTTCATTGTCCTGGTCGAGGTCAGCAACAAACCTTTCAAGTCGGCCAATCGAAACGGACTTGGTGGGGTCTTTGAATTTTAAGCCGACTGTGCACGTTTGTTGGCACTGAACTTCCTGGGGACACACACGTCCACAGACAGCAGGTAAAAGCGAGTTTTCTTTTATGATTGCCAGCGCCTTTGCGTACTCGCCATCTACTATGGCGGCGATGAAGTCCTTTATCCTGATTCGTACCGGACAGCCTTTAACACATGGAGCATTCTTGCATTGAAGACAGCGTAAAGCCTCCATGCGAGCGTTCGTTTCCGGGTAACCAAGCGCTACCTCATTGACGTTTTTTCTTCTGGCGATTGGGTCCTGCTCCTGCATATCTTGAGGCGGGATTTTGAATCTCTCTGAGGGTGTGAGTTTCCCGGTCTTGTGCTTTTGCAGAAGCTCTTTTAGGAGTTTTTCTTGTTCCTTCTCCGTCATATCAACAAATAATCAGTAATCAGTCACTTAGTCTAAACCTATTTTACAGCGGTGTTTCTTATGTTGTTCGTAGGCTTTTTGCTCCTGGTCTTTGTAAGCGTCGAGCCGTTTCATCATCAGGTCGAAGTTCACTTTGTGGCCGTCAAATTCCGGCCCATCAACGCAGACGAACTTGGGCTTGCCGTCCACTTCAACTCGGCAGCCGCCACACATACCTGTACCATCAACCATAATGGTATTGAGAGAAACCACAGTTGGGACATCAAATTGTTTCGTTATCTGACAGCAGAATTTCATCATTATTGCAGGACCTATTACAAAGGCCCGATTGGGTTTTGGACTGCGTTGGCAGATCTCTCTAAGCGGTTCAGTCACCAGGGCTTTTCTTCCATAAGAACCATCATCTGTAGTAATAATAAGCTCATCACTTGTCTGTGCGAATTCATCTTCAAGGATAAGCAACTCCTTGTTTCTTGCACCAAGAATGCTGATGATTTTATTGCCGGCTTTTTTTAGAGCCTTTGTGATAGGCAATAAAGGCGCATTTCCGATGCCTCCGCCGACACAAACAACAGTGCCAAAATTTTCTACGTGCGTAGGTCTACCAAGTGGCCCGGATATATTGGTAATTTCGTCACCTTCTTGAAGATCGGCAAGTTCAGCGGTGGTTTTGCCGACTCGCTGCCAGATCAAGCGGATAATCCCTCTTTCAGGATCAGCATCGGCAATTGTTAGAGGGATGCGCTCGCTATATTCATTGTTTATACTGATAATGACAAATTGACCTGGCTTTCTGGCCGATGCTATAAGAGGTGCTTCTATCTCAGCAGTAAAGACGTCCTCTGAAAGCCTTTTTTTAGACACAATTTTGTGTGACATTATTTTTGTTTATCCAACGACTGGCTCCTCGAAGTCATGGCATAATAGTAGTACTGCCACGGTCGCCTGCCGAAAGAATAATCCTGATATCATCTGGGACTAAGTACAAAGTTTGGTTGTAGCGCATCAAAGCAATTCGTCAATCGCAGTTATGAGATCCTTCTTGCTGGTCAAGCCCACCCATTTCTTTTGTATTTGACCATCTTTGAATAGGATTGTTGTTGGTATTGCATTTATGCCGAACTCTATCGCGCTATCACGAGCCTCATCGGTGTTAACCTTACACACTTTGGCCCTGTCTGCATATTCAGCAGCGATTTCTCTCACGATAGGTGCCATCATTATACACGGTCCACACCATGGAGCCCAGAAATCCACCAGCACAGGTCCATCAGAGTTGTGAACAACCTCATCGAAGGCAGGGTCGGTCAGCTCTATTACGTTACCAGTCATTGTTCTATCCTTTCTCCACTTCCTTTTTGCGGAGTAATCACAAAAATTGCACGCAAAATCAGGATTATAGCACCGAGTACGAACTGACTCAACGTACTTCGGAAAACGTAGCAAAATGCTCCCTCTAAACCCTATCATTGAATGATGGACATTTTATGGGCCAGCAGGGAATGTGTCAAATACTAATCTATTGTTTGTTGATCGAGGGGCTGTGATTTATGCTTGCTGTGCGGTGAAGCCGCTGGTTTGTCCGTTGGTAGGATTTCGGTGATTGGAATGGGCACTTGTCGTTGTGTCTTGGACGAGGTTGTATCGCCGTCGTCGCCTTCATCAGCAGCGAGCATGACCTTTTGTATAACTTGCTCAGCTGGTTCTGCTGTTAAAGGTCGCAAATATATCTGGTTGGTTGTTTCAGGCTGCTCAGCCCTGACGAGTGCTTCTCTGAGCAGCTCCAGAAGGCCTAAAAACAACCCTATCATTGCAGCGCGAGTCGGCCTGGACTCGAACAAACGTTCAAGAGTCATAGGACCCTCAGTCTGTAGGCGGTGCAATATCTCTATTTGATATAGATCAATCGGTGTGTCGTCCTTTATGTGGCCTGTCTGACTGACGGAGCCGGTAGCCTTACATATTGAGTCGAAGGCTTCGAGCAGGTCCCAGATACTTATCTGCTCGATATCAAGCTGTGGTTCCGAATCGGGTTTCAATCGATCAATTACACTATCCGGACGGGCAAAACGTTCACGTTGTCTGTCGGCAGCGGCGTTAAGCAAATTGGCAGCATCTTTAAACCTCTTGTATTCAAGAAGCTGACGGATAAGTTCTGTGCGGGGATCTGTTATGTCAGCGTCCTGTAGTTGATCGGATTCTGCTTTCGGCAGCAGCATCGCCGACTTTATTTCCATTAACGTAGCGGCCATAACTAAAAAGTCACCTGCCAGGTCGATGTCGAGCCTTTTAAGCATTTCGATGTAATGCAGATACTGGTCGGCTATTTTGGCTATGGGAATGTCATAGATATCCACCTCCTCTTTCCGGACCAGATACAGAAGCAGGTCCAGCGGACCGGCGAACATTTCAAGATTTACACGATAATCAGCCACGCACTAATCCTGTCTTTGATTAGATTCCAAAATCTCCCGTGCCTGTTCAGCCTGGCTTTCAAGAGTCTGCAGCTCGATGTCAATTAGGCCCGCAATACCGGAGTATACATTCCCAACATTTTGCCCGGTCACAACCGCTTTGATACCGAAATCCTCGAGCAATTGCTTTGCCAGTTCAGCATCTATATTGTCGGCGAATCGTGCAATTGTAACAAGCTTCTCGGACATGCTTACATTTCCAAACCAACAGCCTTCCGGGCTTCAGTTAAGGTTTGCACAGCTATAGCTTTTGCGCGCTTAGCTCCCTTTGCAAGGACGCTTTTGACATAATCAATGTTGCTTTCAAGTTCTGCCCTTTTTGCTCGGAATGGGCTAAAGTATTCTATCATCAGATCAGCGAGGCGTTTTTTAGCCTCACCGTAGCCAACACCACCTGTGCGGTATTTGTTTTCCCACTCAGTTAATTCTTCTTGTGAGGCAAATAATTTCAAGAGGGCAAAGACGTTGCAGTTGTCGGGATCTTTTGGCATTTCAACTGGTGTGGAGTCGGTAACTATTTTCATGATTTTTTTTCTAACGTCTTCTTCAGGCTCGAACATCTCGATTGTATTGCCGTAGCTCTTGCTCATTTTTTGGCCATCAGTTCCGGGTACAACCGCCACCGATTCAATAATATATTCCTTGGGTATGGCGAAGACTTCGCCGTAACTGCTGTTGAAACGCACTGCAATGTCGCGAGTTACCTCAATATGCTGCTTCTGATCGGCGCCCACGGGGACCATATCCGATTTGTAAATCAAGATATCTGCCGCTTGCAGAACTGGATAGGCAAACAGGCCGTGATTGGGGCTGAGACCCTGTGCGACTTTTTCCTTGAAGCTGACACATCGCTGCAATAGGCCCATTGGCGTCACGCAAGAGAGAAGCCAGGTTAATTCAGTCACCTCGGGCACATCGGATTGTCGCCAGAAGACTGTCTTTTCGTGATCGAGGCCCAGGGCCAGGTAGTCCATCGCGACGTCCAAGGTGTGCCGAGCAACATCGGCCGGGCATGGATTGCTGGTAAGAGCGTGGAAGTCAGCAATAAAATAAAAACAGTCGTGTTCCGACTGCAGTTGCAGGTGTTGGCGCATTGCACCGAAAAAGTTGCCTATATGAAGTCGACCTGATGGCTGGATTCCAGAAAGAACTCTCACGTTAGACTCCGATGCTTCAAGGCAAAAAATAACATACGAAACTGTCGATGCAAGGATACAAATAGGGACAGCAAGTGTCAAGGAGGTGGTTATTAGTTTTCCAACTGTGGGGTGAAGTTGTACAAGGGTGCGCGGATTGACCCGCCCATCTCTTCATGTATATACTTAGAGTCAGGAGACTAAGTTCCGTACGTACTTTCGCACGGTTGAGCTGCAGATGTTCTTTTTTTCTATGTTCTGCCGAGCGATTTTAAGTAGCGTTTTGATTTTCGAAGTCCCATCCGCGAGGCTTTTTTCTTTACCGCTTCGGTTGGTCGGCCGAGTTTTGTAGCTATTGCAGCTGTAGGATTATTCGGGAAAAGTTTTTTTAGCAGGCCGACCTCTCTTCCTGTCCATAGTCCCTTGACGAGCTTTTTCCTTTTTGCGGTCTTTTTCTTTTTTGGCATCCCGCGACTCCTTTCACTTGTGCTGTTTTTTAGCGCCCCACTGAATTGATGATATTTTAATGGGTGATATATTGGCAAGCAAAGAAATTTTCTCGCTCCAGCCTCGAAATTAGCATGATTCACAGCCGAAGTCGGTTTTCTAAGTTAGGCAGGTTCCTGTCGTTGTGAATTGCCATCGGTCTCATCTGTCGAAGTTGCCCGATCAAAAAAGACGCCCCGTTCGGCAGGTTACACGCATCTTAATTTGCGAAATTTTTATGAGGGAACAGTTGTTTTTTACATTGCTTTGCAGTATTCTTGTGGACGTACCACTGCTGCATAATGGAGCAGGGACTAATTAACAAATCTATTTTTTGGGGAGTTTTGCCATGAATCAGATGTTAATTCACAAAACAAGGGCTAAGACTGCTATTCTTATCTGTCTACTGTTATTGGTACAGACATCGCTAGTCTGGTCGGCCGATGAAATCACGGGTGATTGGGAAATCACTATGGACTTCAACGGCCGGCAGAGCTTCGCCACGTTATCTATTTCCAAAAAGCCTGACGGTACTCTCACCGGCAAGTGGGGCCGGGATGAGTTGTCCAATGTCGAATTCCAGGACGGAAAGCTTACATTTGTTCGCATAGTCACAAGGGGCGATAGAGAGTTCGTAACGGACTATGAAGGAATTTTGAAGGACGGCAAGCTTATAGGCAAAATGTCCAATATGCGGGGTGAGTTTTCCGCCAACGGCGAACGTCCCAAACCCAAGTGCCCTGTCTTAGGTCAATGGGACATTAACTTTACTGTTGGTGATCGAGAAATTAATGCCAGGCTATCAATTTCTGAGAAGCCCGATGGTACATTGGCAGGTGAGTGGAAAGAAGAGGAAGGCGAGCACGTAATCTCCAATGTCAAATTCCAGGATGGAGAGCTCACCTTCACTCGAAAGAGCAAAATCAACGATTTCGAGTTTGAAACGTATTATGAAGGTGTTGTCGCAGGCCACAAGCTGATTGGAATGTTCGAGAACGAAATGGGCCAGTGGCAGGCCAATGGCCGGCGCGTGGGCGCGGACCTTGTCGGAGAGTGGGAACTTACGACAACCTCCGAACGGGGTACGCGTACGAGTATGATGAAAATTTTTGGAGACCTGACCGGTAGATACGAATCATTTGGCGGTGAGATCCCCATGAAGAATATTAAACTCGAAGGCGACCAGCTAACTTTTAGCCTTGAGTTAGGCTGGGCAGATAGAACCTTCCAGATGGACTTCAAAGGTAAGCTGGATGGCAAGACCCTCAAAGGGCAAATGAGTACAGAAAGAGGTACCAGCGAGGTGACCGGCAAAAAGGTAGAGAAAAAAGCTCCGGCTCCGGCGCCTACCGAGGCTCCGTCTTCACCGGATTCTGCTGCTTCCTCGACAAGCCCATAGCACCCTGTCAAGGTTGTCTTACGCATTGTGTTGTGAGCCACACGTTGTGCGTGACGCATAGGAGAGTCAGAGACTTCAAGGCTGCTACCCTACGTGGCATTGCAGCAGCACCTGGTGTACCCAACAGCGTTGCTGAATTGCGCTTTTACGCGATTTGGGAGAGGGCGTGATTGATAGACAGTATGGCCTCATTGATTTCCGCGGTTTCCGCGAGTGCACGATTGATATTCAGGATAGCCTCATCGATTTCCGTAGTGCTCTTGAAGCCAATCACAATCGCGTCCACCAAATCGGACTGCATGGTGAAGCGTATGGACTTCTCGCGGTCCTCAGGCTTTGTGAACTTACCTTCACCAATGATTTTCATGCCGATGACGCCATGGCGGTTCTGGCGCATGACCTTGATTTGCTCCAGCACCGCAGGCAAATGAGAAGCATTGCTTTTGACATTCCAGTTCACGACTGGGGTATCAATTTGGGTACCCTGCGGATTGATCCGCACTAAATTAACGTCAACCCAATCCAATTGGGCGGCGTTAGTCAAAGCAGGTAGTGAATGGCACGATACACCGTGGGAGAGTATGATCTTTTTGGCCTTGGCCTCTTCGAAGGCGTCCATCAGATGTTTGCATCTGTCGTCCCAATTACTACCGAGCCTGCAGTGGATTAGCAGGCTGTCTATGTATTCTACACCTAACTCCGTACGGTAGCGATCGAGCACCTCCAGCGGCTTCTCAGGTAGCCCGGGCATCTTCGTCATAATGAACAGCTTCTCCCGGTTAAGACCCTTGATTGCCTCACGAATCCAAGTGTGGGTTTTGTAATTTTCAGCCGTGTCTATATACGTTATCCCCTGGTCATACGCATAACGTATTAGACGGTTAAATCCCTCAGTACCCAGAGCTCGCTGAATTCTGCCACTCCTGGTGCCTGCACCGATACCAAGCCTGCTCAGCTTCAATCCTGTCTTGCCCAGGGTGACCTGATCCGCAGCCGTTAGCTCGGCTCCTTTGGCTAAGGATTCAATAGTATAGGATGATAAGAAGGTTGTGCCGGCCAAAGCAGCCGTGCTCTTAATGAATTGACGCCGAGTGATTCTTCTTCTACTCATAGTGACATCCCTTTATATGACTGTGAGCTGCCATTGCATTATCATCACACTTTGTTGACTCTGACAAGTCTTACTATTCGCACTGAAACACACGATAAGAATGCGGTTTGACCTGTGTATTAAAAACGACCTTGTCAGCGCTTGCTGCCTGGCCCCACATGCGTCGACCGGGGAGTTCCTGACCGGAAATTGCTTCGCCGGATAACACGTCACGGAGCTTACTGATTCGCCTGTCGGTGACAATTCTAATGTCAACACTATCCGGCAGGAATGACTCCACAATAAATGTGTCGTTGTCGTAGACAAACAGAGCTACCTGGCTGGTGCTATCCACGCAGACGTAGAGATCTCGCATTAGCACTTCTTTGATTTGTGTCAGCACCTCGGCTGGCAGGTTGTATAGATCTCCGAAGTTGTCCGGGATGGTCAGAACATAGAGCTTGCTGTTCGCATAATCGGCTGAGTGAAGGATGGGATAGCCGATGCCGTTGGTCAAACAGGAGATTTCCTCCCAGGAATCGTTGGTAAGGTATTTTATCTGGGGAATGACGATTTTGGAGGAGGACTCATGAACGGTGCCGCGGCGACCCCAGAAAGCGCGGCGTTGCCAGAACTTATTAGTAATGTCTTTTCTGTCGGTGCATCTGAGCTCGACAATGTCTTCGATTCCCCTTCCTTGAAGTGCTCTTAGTAGACCGGATGTAATAACGACTGTCTTGCCGTTCATTAATTGGCCCTTGATCTTGTCCACGATGGTATCATCAAACTTTGCTGATTCGGCCAGGAATATCATATTCGCATCGGTGGGGAACTCAGGCACAAGATCTATCGGAATACCGCACATGCCGAGGTAGTTGTGCAGGAAGTCTTCTCCTGTCGAATGATAGGGCTTGTAGCTTTTGACTCCGATGGGCTTACCAAGTTTGCCGAGAAAGACGTCAATCAGTTCGAGAGCATATCCGGCGGGTCGGGCCATTGTGGTCGGCGTTACCAACGTACCGTCTTGCTGCTTGATGGGTTGCATCATTTGGTCAAAGTCGAAGCTTGTTTGTGTGCCGTGCCAGTCGGCGCGGAGCTCCTGACGGATGGGCTGTAGCATCCGGCTGAAGTCAAAGAGCGTAATCTCAGGGGCCTTAGCGAAGAGGGTAAGCCATAGCTGTTCTGCATAGCGGTCCATATACCATATTGCTCCCGTATCGACCCAGCCGCCGCCATTGCCGCCCGGCTTTATATTTTCGAGGAATCGGAAAATCAGATAGCTCTGATATTGCTGCAGGTGCTGGTCAGTGTAAACAGGGTCTCTGGTTTCCGTGCCCGTGTAGATTCTGTCGAATATTTTTGGCTCGGCTTCGAGGTTATAACCGAGACCTTGGAAATGTTCGTACCAGTTAGGATACTTGATGACCATCGTGACTTTTGGATTGACTGCCTTGGCCGGCTTGACCACAAGGTCTCTCGCAGCTTCCTCCATCAGGTCCAGCCGAAAACGAGTCCAGCTTTTGTTACCTTTGGCCTTGATACATGATTCGCACTTGCAGTTGGTGAAGAAGAAGTCGTCTAAGATGACTTCATCGAAGAGCCGGGCTGTGTACTCGGCAATTTCCCTGGCCTTTTGCCGGTGTTCGGGCCTGGTGTAGCAGAACGTCTCGAAGCGGTTACTCTCCCTGACGGTATAGGTAATGCCACCGGCGACTTTGATACCTCTGCTTTCGAAAAAATTACGGGCCTTGGTGATTGTTTTCTCATCGACCAGAACTGTATCGCGATGAGTCTCAAGATAGACCTTGTCCACTTTCACTTGCTGGGCAATTATGTCCCAGCGGTCTTTGAGCCAATTCGGGTCGTTCATCTGTTGCACTTCCTGGGCCCGGCAATAAACGGCGACATCAAAATTTTGGTAACTTTCTGCCGAATCACAGGGAAAAGATGCGATCATGAAGCCCAAAAACGCCCACACGCTTTTTCTAATATGCTTAGGCATAATCACTATCTTTTATACTAATGAATACTTTTGTAAGTGATCGAAATAATATATAATAAATATTTGAACTGCAATAGAAATCGCCAGATACTCTCCAATTGACTGTGGTACAGGTTTCAATGAGCAATACACAGGAAGCTTAAGCGTGATTTTGGGTGGACATGTGGTGTCTGATGGAATATGCTCTTGCCGAGCATACAAATGAAAAAAACCAGACCTTATGGCTTTTGACACGTCGCTCGTGGCACACGTCAAATATGCCGCCAGGAGTAAGAATTTAAATTTGCAGTATCATATGAGGTAATTGACATTTATTCTTAAAAATCGATGATTAGGAGGTTCCAAAAATGTCGAAGGTATTGACATACATTTTTGACCCAATACTTGCGATAGGGCTGTTGAGTGGCTGCTCTAATCTGGTGCCCCGAGCGGCAACATCTTGTGGCAAGTCTGTACCCGCTTATACAGCCGATTGGGAATCGCTGAAGAAGCATAATCCTGCACCTGAATGGTTTCGTGATGCTAAATTCGGAATATACTTCCACTGGGGGGTCTATTCTGTACCGGCATTTGCCAACGAATGGTACCCGCGTAACATGTATCGCAAAAACAGTCGGGAGTACCAACATCATCTACAGAAATATGGTGACCCGATGGAGTTCGGCTACCATGATTTTGTGCCGATGTTCAAAGCTGAGAAGTTCGATGCCAATGAGTGGGCCGATCTGTTTGTTAAAGCTGGCGTGCGCTTTGCTGGACCTGTTGCGGAACACCACGATGGTTTTGCCATGTGGGACAGCGACCTCACTCCGTGGAACGCCAAGGATATGGGGCCGAAGCGCGATATTACCGGTGAGCTTGCAGAGGCTATCCGCAAACGCGGCATGCGCTTTATGACAACCTTCCACCACGCACGCAATAACCTGTGGGAACGCCGAAACCCTGATGGACCCTGGAATGGGCACTACTCGTTCGTCAAAACGAATTTCCCTTCCCTGCTTGAAGATCCGAACAATGCAATCCTTTACGGCTATATGCCGCGTGAACAGTTCCTTCAAATGTGGAAAGGCAAACTTATCGAAGTGGTCGACAAGTACCAGCCGGACTTAATGTGGTTTGACTCCTGGCTGGACGAAATTCCGGATGAATACAAAGCTGAGTACCTTGCATGCTACTTCAATAAAGCCAATGAGTGGGGTAAAGAGGTCGTTGTCACGTTCAAGCAAAGTGACCTGCCACGCGAGTTGGCCGTGGAAGATTACGAAAAAGGCCGGGCCAATCGGCTCACTGAGTTTGTCTGGCTGACGGATGATACGATCAGCCGAGGTAGTTGGTGTTACACCGAGGACCTGCAAATCAAGAGCGTGCCAGAGGTATTGCACACGCTGATTGATATCGTTAGTAAGAACGGCCAGTTGGTACTCAACATTTCTCCCAAAGCCGATGGTACTATCCCTGAGAACCAGAAGAAGGTGCTACTTGGTATTGGGAAATGGCTCAAGGACTATGGCGAAGCGATTTACGAAACGCGTCCGTTTGTTGATTTTGGCGAGGGACCCACACGGCTGCAGAAGGGTGGACATTTCGTCAGGATGGAAGGAGGCTATACGCCCCAGGACATCCGTTACACCTGCAGGGGCACGACCGTCTATGCGATAGTCCTTGGTTGGCCGGGCGAGAACAAGCAGGTCGTGATGACGATGTTCAGCAAAAGTAACAAGGCCGAGATCATAAAGGTTGAAGACGTTTCAATGCTCGGCACAAATGAGAAAATCAGGTGGGAACGGCAAGACACTGGTCTTGTTGTCACTACACCCACCACGAAAACCAATGACATGGCAATCGTGTTCAAAATAAGCACGTACGACTGATTATGCAGCAATGGCAACCCTTGGCTGGCCGAAGATCGTGATAAATGCAGGGCTTTGGATTGTGGAATACAGCTGCATCGTTAAAAAGTGGATACGGGGATAAATGACTTATTCAATCTCTTCAAGCCAATTTTGGGCAAGCGAGGAAAGTTCGTAGAAATTAATTAGACAATCATCATTCAAATCCAGCATCTTATAATTAACATAATCCGCCTCCAGCCAGATTAAGCAAAATTTATATAGATCATCCACATCTATAATATTGTCATATGTAAGATCTCCATAAAGCCATTCACTCGGCTGGTCATCATTCCTTCTTAAATAAAGCGTATCCTTTACAAAACAACCCATTTCACCTTCACCACATCGAAGCGTCCAATCCCACCAAAACATCGAAGGTTCCCAATCAGAACTGGCAATCCAGGCACTATTGCTGATTTGAAGTCCCTCAATAAAGTCCATCAACGGTTGTCCATAGTCAGTAATTGTGCCTCGAAGCAAATCATACCTGGCAGTTTCACTGAATCCCCATTCTGTCATGAAGACGGGATGAACAGCGGCACAGGTTGTAATATGATTTATATACCACGACGACGAACCACTATTCCAATGACCGGGATAGATGTGAGCGACATAAGCGATATTATTTCCTTCAGCAGGATATGTAGCTGCCGGACCAATAATTTGAGACCAGCTCGGCCCAGCGACAAGGATAAGATTATGAGGCGCATAAGAGCGTATAATATTAATCCAGGTTTGCATATCTTTCTTGACGCTGAGCCAGCGGTTCGTTTCTGAACTCCCGAAATTACCCGGTTCATTGAAAAGTTCAAAAATAACATGGCTGTCATTGGCAAACCTCGGCGCCATATACTCCCAGAACTCGCTTGTCTGTATAACTTTGCCCCAGGTATTATCACCGACATAATGCCAGTCGATGATTGCATAAAGGTCCTTCGATGCACAGTAATCAACGACTGGCCTTAGAAGATTATTGTAGTAATCATCACTACCGGGACAAAACGTGAAGGGACTTGAAAAATCACCCTCGTCGGACGGATAAACCGCAAGCCTAACGACCCTTGGATGCCAGCCTGGAGAAGTTCCCTGAGTATCAGTCTTATCCGTGAGCCTATCGATCATGTTGATTGCACCGCCGTACCACAATTCGGTAGCGCCTAAATCCATCAAATCAACACCCCTTAGGACAACAACATTTCCAGCAGGGTCTTTAATTTTATTACCATCCACACGTAACCAGGGAGTGGCGGCGTAAACCGGCACGATCGAATAGACAAGCACAAGCACAACAGCAATTTTAGATTTGGTTTGAATAATTTCTTTCATAGTTCGTCTTCTTAATTTCCTTCAAGCCAATTCCGGGCCAGTAAGGAAAATTCGTAAAAATCGATTGTACAATCGCCATTCCAATCCAGTCCCACATTATTACAATCCGTTACAAGCCAGGATTCGGAAAATATAATGAGATCATCAAAATTGACTGTACCGTCACTTGTAAAATCGCCGTAGAGCCATTCATCGTTGTTGACAGAGGCCGAAAACGAATTACTTGTGAGACCTTCGCCATCCTGCCAGATCTCAAAGCCAGCTTCCAAAGCGTCCAGATACAATGAGGGCTCTAATAAGCATCGGGCCACCGCGTCATCGATGAAGTCTTTGAAATCGAGGCTTACGCTGCTGGTAGGGCTGTTTATCCGATAAGCGATATAGTCCCAGTTCCAGTCCGCATAAAAAACATCCCAGATTGCGCCGCCAATAGATGCAGTCCCAACCTGCGAACCACCAGGCCTAACGCCGCCGTTCCAGTCAATCCAAATCATCAATTCAGCACCTCCAGAAGGCTCAGCAGCGCCGGCTATACTGAACCAAGCTTCAAAAGCGACGTTCCACCTTTCGCCAGCATCGTTTGTGTCAACGCTCCAAGTAAAGGGAGCACTCTTAACGTCACTTACCAGCATTGGCAAGCCGCTGTCTTGCGTGCAGTGGCCCCAGTGGCAGCCTTTTAAAATGAAGGGATAAGAAGCCACCCCACTTGAATTGTGTGTGGAGAGAGTTACACTAAAGTATGTTGAATCCGTATCCACCTCAATGCACTGCTCGCCTACACCTGAGCCGGAACCCCAGACGTTGTTTAATACACGGTATTCTCCATCTAAAATGTCTATTGTATCCCATCGTTCACAAAACTCAGCAGCTTGCACAGCGTGAAGTGGCATGATTAAGTAAAGAAGCATACATACAATAACAACTTTAACAGACTTAGTTTGAATAATTTCTACATGGTCTCTGGCGTGGAAACGTATATTTGTTTTCGACTTTGTCATTTAATCCTCCTCAAGAACAAGCATTTTTCTGGTATGGCTTAGAAAAATAGGCTCACGACATAAAAGATGTCTGATGGCGGCAATAGTAGGTGCATTTAACTGTTTCTTTTTAATTTTTTACTTTTGCCACACTAAGAGTATATCGCAAATCATTGATTTTTTCAAGGTTTTTTATTTCAGCGGCCGGAACCAGTACCAGAAAAAATGTACCGAGAGGCAATTTAGATTTCCATTCAAACTACGAATCGCCGTTTATGGATATCTCATTGATATGATCAAGCAATTCCAACCTGATTTACATATCGGCTTATGTATGGAGGAATACAAAACATTCAAAGCTTTGAATATGGAAAGTACAATCGCTTGCTGCAATTGTGTGCTCTGACAATCTATATATCTCGCTATGGCACGCGGATCACCTGTATTCTCCTGCGTTTGAGCAGTTCGCCAGTCACTCATTCCCTATCGCATGAGGGACTTCCACTTTTTAGATAGGCCCGGCGGGCGGAATTACTCCCGAACCTCTCTTTCGCCCCCCTCGCCTTGAAGCGGAAAGGACGATTTCAAGTTTTTCTAATCCGCCCTTGGCGGATTGCTCGGCTCTGCCGAGCTTGGCGACAAATTCTTTTATTTCTTCTTAACTAATTCTAATCCTTCCTTAAAAGCAATTTCATTAAGGATTGCTTTAAGAATTTGTGCCTTATTTTTAACATCATTTTGTTTGATTTTATCTGTTTTGATTTTCTGGGTCGCTTTGTCTAATGAACTTGTTAGGCCTGTTAAATCAAGTAAGGTTGCTGCTTTGCAGAAAAAACTCCTCGACCTACCATCGTCAAAATTCTTTATCATTGTTTCCAGTAATTTAATTTGACTTTTCTGCTGTTCTATGAATTTTTTAATTCCATGTTTTTTTATAAAATTCAAATTCGGTATAACTTTTTTACTCGATGGATAAGAAGAAGATTCTTGCAATTGCTGATATTCTTCATTACTTTTGAATTTAGAACATGGAAATTCGGAACATTCAGCACAAACCTCAAGATTCTTTTTTTTGACACAACAAGTTATAAAGGAACAAGATGGGTGCTTATTGAAAAAATTGGGGCCAGCACATCCGGGACATCTTGAATGTCCTACCGTATAATATCTTGGACATAAGCCGCAATCAAGACCACAGCAACCTATGGTTGGATAAGTTTTTTTAGGTATATTCATTTTCATAACAAATGGTATCCTACATTAAAAATCCGTAAATGAATTTAATCAATAAAAAATCGAAAAGACCGCTTCTGGCCAAACAAAAAGGTGATGCTTTTATCAAAAATGTCGTTTCGCCAATATCTTTCCCGAGCCGGATTTCAAGAAATAAATTTCATAATCGTTTTTTAGCAAATGCCCGGCCCGAAGATGTCTTTAAGTATTTCTCAAATTCAATTGCTTTCTTGCGATTTGTAAAGGCAGCGGCGGTTTTGATTTCCCATGGTACATATTTCGAGGTATGTACACATTTACCCTGATTGTGTTCTTTTAGTCGGGCATCAAGTTTCTCTGTAAATCCTGTGTAATATCTATCCGGATATTTTATGGATTGCAGAATGTAAACATAATAGTATGTCATGCCTGTACATAATGAACTGGCCCGCCGGGTCGTAGCTCGGAGCGCATTACAAAGTTCTATGATTAGCCCGTCTTCGCTTACGCTATGACGCGGCAGTCTTCGCACTATGCCAAGCTCCGAGCGAAGACTGGAGGCGGGGGGATTCGAACCCCCGTCCCGTGATGCTTCAAGACAAGCGTCTACATGCTTAGTCGCTCTATTGTATTTTCGCCTTGCCAATCGCCAAACGACAGGCTCGTGGCTCAGCTATTTCGGAATTAGTCTCACCTTGCCGGCCCGAACAACCGACTCGGCCAGCCTGCTATCTGACGCCCTTACCAGACCCACAGGCAAAGTCTGGCAGGACGGGCTTGCCTAATTAGGCAGCCATTCGCAACTGATAGTTGCCAATTAAGTTTGTTGCCGGATGATTAGCCAGGCCAACCGGCGTCCTGGGCATGCAGCTTGTCGATCCGTCATCCGGTCGAAGCCTTTCGCCCCCGTATTCACTTTTTGAGAGAAACTTGCCTAAACACCTTCCGCGTTACCATATATATATTATAACACAAATGACAAGAATTGTTGGAGTAAAAGTATGCCCAGAGGGCTGTTTTTTAGGCCGAGCCTTGAATATCGTGCGACTGCGGCTATCCAGACGACGTTTAGGACGTCACATGGTAGCTGAATTCGAGCACCTTCGGCTGGGCCAGCTTTCGGTAATCTGCCATGCTCATGCGGATCGCTTTTTCGTGTGAGCCTGCCTGGAACACGATATGGTCGTCCTTCTCTAAGGCCTTATCCATTACGGTCGGCATGTCATAAAGATTACCAAATGGTGGTTCAGCTCCCAGCTCGCAGTCAGGGAAGAGCTTGCTCATCTGGTCTTCATCAAGAAGCTTGACGGATTTTGCGCCCAACTGCTTTTTCAGCGCACCTAAGTCAATTTTGTGAGACGCAGAGAGAACGCACATCATGTTCTTACCATCCGCGTTGACAATCACCGGTTTGGCAATGTACTTGCCGGACTCATGTTCCTCTGCTGCCATTTGTTGGGCTGTGAACGTAGGCCTATGTTTAGTGACCTCGTACTTCACCCCTGATTTTTTCAAGAATTCCATTACTTGCATATCATGCCTCCCGATAATATCGATGTTTCTAATGGCATGTTATACTGCTTTTATATGAGCGGTTTTTAATCTGCTAATCAAGATAAAAATGCAATTTTTTGTGGGCTGTAGCCGGTCTTTACAGAGTCACCGACAGGTATCAACCAGCGAGTGCTGCGCGGTACAAAACATTGTTGCCGGGAACATGTATATTGGAAAAAGGCTTTGACAGTATGAACTTGTTGGCAATATAATCGTATAAGACTTGTTGATTGGATTTTTCTCAAGGCGGATCGAGATCTATTGTTCTAATTAGTTGGAGGTTTAGAAATGAGGCGTTGTAGACCCAAGCATAGCAGAATGTCGTTACGTTATTTAACAATCTCAGGTCTGTTTTTCCTTATACTTTTTTTTGTGCCTTTGTCAGCTCTGGCGGAGGATAAAAACAGTATTGCAACTCTAAGACAGATGGGTAAGGCCTTTGCCTCGATTGCTGAAAAGGCATCGCCCGCTGTTGTGGGAGTTAAGGCCGAAAAGGTAATTACAGCTGAAGACTACCCCTCATTGCGTGAGTGGCCGTTTGGCAGCCCCTTTAGCCCATTTGATGAAGATTTATTTGAGCGTTTTTTCCGTTATCGCTCGCCCCGCCAGTATAGAAGACCCGAGTCTCGTCAGACAGCTCAGGGCTCAGGCTTTATCATCTCTAAAGACGGCTATATTCTCACAAATAATCATCTCGTAGGTAAAGCTGAAAAAGTCACGGTCAGTCTCGCAGATGACCGTGAGTTTAAGGGTAAGATTATCGGTGCTGACCGGGACTCAGATGTTGCAGTAATAAAAATCGAAGCGGAGGATTTACCTTATATCGAGATAGCCGACTCTGATGCGCTGGAGGTAGGTGAATGGGTAATTGCGATAGGCAATCCGTTCGGCCTGAGCCACACGGTTACGGCAGGAATAGTCAGCGCCAAAGGACGCAGCGGTTTCAGGGTCGCGGAGTTTGAGGACTTCATACAGACAGACGCCGCCATCAATCCCGGAAACTCCGGAGGCCCATTACTAAACCTCGATGGTAAGGTCGTAGGAATCAGCACCGCGATAATCGGATCTACCAGAAATATTGGTATCGGCCTGGCTATCCCGATAAATATGGCAAAAGCAGTATATACGCAGTTGATTGAAACCGGAAAAGTAGAACGCGGTTTCTTAGGTGTTACCATACAGGACCTGTCGCCGGAATCAGCGGGATTCTTTGAATTGGAAGATACAACGAAAGGAGTACTTATTTCCGACGTCACAGAAGACTCAGCTGCCGAAAAAGCCGGAATCAAACCGGGTGACGTGGTGATTGAGTTTGAGGGTGAGCCGGTGAAAAACATGAATGACTTTCGCAACCGTGTCGCGATGAAAAAACCACGCAGCACTATCGAAATAACTGTGCTCCGTGAGGGCAAGCGTAAAACTCTCAATGCTGAGCTTGATACTTGGCCGGAAGGTGGTGTTGCTGTTGCCGGCACACCCTCTGAGGTCCGTGAGCAGTTGGGTATTACCGTTCAAGCACTGACAGATGAGTTGGCAAAGCGTCTCGGATATGAAGGACTCTCCGGCGTCGTGGTTGCCGATGTTGAGTCAGACTCCCCCGCTGAACGTGCAGAAATTAGAGTTGGTGCGCTGATTATGGAGGTCAATCGACAGAAAATCAACAATCCAACCGATTTCAACGAAGCCATTAAGCAGGCAAGTGAAGAAGGAAAAGTTCTGCTGCTGATCAAGGATGAATCGTTCACTCGATTCGTTGTGCTGCGACTTTCCGAAGACTAATGAGCAGTTAATAGACACCTTAACGCAAACGATAAACAACCTTGGCCCCGCTTTTGGCGGGGCTTTTTTATATAGGCTCTGTTATGTGGGGATTGAGCCATGAAAAAGAGCAGCAACCAAGTCAAAGATTCCAATCTTGAAAAAGAACTTAAAATCTGCAGAGCAGAACTGAAGGTCTTGCTGGATAACGTCAGCAGCGGAGTAGCTATATACGAAGCAAGAGACAATGGCGAAGATTTTATATTTACGGATTTCAATCACGCCGCTGAGCAGATCGATCAAATCAAAAAAGAAGAAGTGCTGGGAAAAAGCGTTGTTGATGTGTTTCCCGGTGTGAAGGAATTCGGCTTGTTTGATGTGTTCCAAAAAGTGTGGAAAACAGGCAGACCGCAGCATCATCCTGTCTCGGTCTACAAGGATGAGAGAATCACAGGTTGGCGAGAAAACCGTGTGCATAAGCTGCCTTCAGGTGAAATTATTGCCATTTACGACGATGTTACCGAGAATAAGCGCAGTGAACTTGCAACTCGTATGAGTGAGCAGTGCTTTCGCGCAATTGCAAATTACACCTATGACTGGGAAGTCTGGGTTAGTCCAAGCGGTCGGGTTCTGTGGACCAATCCGGCTGTGCACCGTGTCACAGGTTACACACCGAGGGAGCTATGCCTAATGCCTGACTACCCAAAGCCTGTCGTTTACGAAGCAGATAGAGACAGGATTGGCAGAGCCTTCAGGTCCGCACTTAGAGGAAGTACTGGCAACGATGTCCAATTCCGGATTGAGCGAAAAGACGGCAATATAATCTGGGCTGAGATATCCTGGCAGCCGATATTTGACGAGGAAGGAAATTCGTTAGGTCATCGGGAGAGTATTCGCGACATCACGGAGCGCAAGCGCACCGAGCAGGCACTGCGCGAAACCGAAGAGAAATATCGCAAACTTGTCAGTGAAACTGTTCATGGACAGAACAGTTCCAAATAAAACTCCTACCAAGGTGACATGATTACGACAAATGGGGGAAGTCACATAAGTATTGCCACCTCGACCAGCGACGGTTTATACTGTCGCTCACTATGCTTGAAAAAGTGTTGTCTTTTTATACCCGCTATTTTGCTATCTGGGTGGTACTGTTCGGGATAATTGCCTATCTAATTCCGGGACCCTTCGTGGCGCTGGAACCTGGCATGGATTGGTTTTTTGCGCTGACGATGTTTGGGATCGGAGCGGTGTTGCAGGTCGAGGATTTCAAGAGGATTGCAGCTAAGCCGATTATTGTCCTCATAGGCTGTTGTTCGCAATATAGTATTATGCCGTTGGGTGCATTTGCACTTGCGAGACTTTTTGGATTGCCGAACGAGATAGCAGTTGGATTGATATTGACCGGTTCGGCACCCGGCGCTATGGCAAGCAACGTCATGAGCTATATCGCCAAAGCTGACACAGCGTATTCGGTGTCACTGACCACAGTCTCATCGTTGTTGTCGCCTCTGTTGACACCGGGGCTGACGCTTCTTTTGGCTGGCGCTATGCTAAATGTTCCCTTCTGGAATATGGTACTGAGCGTTGTGAAGATGGTAGTACTGCCCATATTTGTTGGCTTCGCGGTAAGGTATTACTTCCAGCAAAAGATTCAACGCGTGTTGGCGATATTTCCGGCAATATCGGTAACTTTTATCATATTTATCTGTTCACTGGTTATTGCGCTTAACAAAGGATACCTTGCCAAAATAACCGGCATTATTCTGGTCGCCGGTGTTGTCTTGAACATTTATGGAATGCTTGCAGGTTACGGTGTTGCTACTTTTTTTCGGATGGACTTGCGACGAAGGCGAACGCTATCAATTGAAATCGGAATGCAAAATGCAGGCCTCGGGACCGTTCTGGCGCTAAAGCATTTCGGTGAAAAGGCGGCACTGCCGGCGGCAGTATTTGTGTTTATCTGCATTATCACAGCCTCAGTCGCAGCAGCTTTCTGGCAAAAAAGGGCAGATCCGACAGTAGCAGAATAAATAATAATTATAAGATAGAAGGCATTGCTTTTCGTCGATATTAATATTACAATCATTATTCCATAAAATTTTGAGTCAACATAGCTGGGCAGTCTTTGGGCTGCCTTTAAGTTTTGGTTTCAGAAGCAGTTTTGGGAGTTTTGGATTATGGGTTGCAATTTAGCAATCGCTGGTGTTACCGGAGCCGTTGGTCAGGAATTCTTGAAAATAATCGAAGAGCGGGACTTTCCGTTCGATTCGCTGAAGGTTCTTGCCAGCAGCCGGTCGGCCGGCAAGAAAATCCCCTTTAAGGGTAAGGAATACACGGTTGTGGAATTGACCAAGGATAGTTTTACCGGAGTGGATATCGCTCTATTTAGTGCCGGTGGAGCACGAAGCAAAGAATATGCGCCCGCGGCAGTCGAGGCCGGTGCAGTGGTTGTCGATAACTCTTCGGCTTTCCGAATGGACCCAGATGTGCCGCTGGTGATCCCTGAGATAAACGCACACAAAATCAAAGAGCACAAGGGCATCATCGCCAATCCGAATTGCTCAACGATTATAGGCATTGTGCCGGTCTGGCCTCTGCACAAAGCAAATCCTGTAAAAAGGATGATAGTCAGCACCTATCAGGCAGCCAGTGGCGCGGGCAGGTCCGCAATGCTTGAGCTGGAGAATCAGACTCGCGAAATTCTCGATGGCAAAGAGCCAACCTGTGAAGCGTTCCTGTATCCAATTGCCTTTAACTGTTTCAGTCATGACTCAGCGCTTGGACCAAACGGATACAATTTGGAAGAGATTAAGATGGCCAACGAGACCCGCAAGATCTTTGACTATCCCGATATAATGATTACAGCGACCTGTATCCGTATTGCAGTTTTGCGCGCGCATTGTGAGAGCATCAACCTTGAGTTCGCTGATCCGATTACGCCCGATCAAGTAAGGGACCTTCTTAGCACTGCTCCTGGAGTGCAGGTTCTGGACGACCGTGAGCACAACCGTTTCCCGATGCCTGTAGATGCTTCGGGCAAAGATAATATCTTTGTCGGGCGAATCCGTCAGGACGAGTCAATGCCGGATAATCGCGGCATTAATATCTGGGTTGCGGGCGACCAATTGCGTAAAGGTGCTGCGCTGAACGCTGTCCAGATTGCGGAGAATCTGCTATAATGGCCTGCGATGGCCATTCGCAACATAAAGCTCACCATAGCATACGATGGCAGTGAGTACCACGGTTGGCAAATTCAGCCGGGCCAAAGAACTGTCCAGGGTGTTCTTACCGACGCTATTCGAAGCCTGCTCGGCGACAAGGTGCGCATCTGCGGTGCCAGCCGAACAGATGCCGGCGTAAGTGCGCTCGGGCAGGTTGGACTTATTCAAATCGATTCGCCAATTCCCACGGAAAATCTGGCACAGGCCATAACTGATCGGCTGCCGGATGATATCGTGATTGTAAAAGCCGAGCACGTGCGGATGGGTTTTGACGTTATCGGCGAGGTCAAAAGCAAGCTATACCGTTACACAATTTTTACAGGCCTGGTCCGACCGGTCCTGCATAGAAACCGCTGTTGGCATTTGCCGGCAAAACTTGATGTGTCTGCAATGGCCGAGGCTGCAAAACTTCTAATAGGCAAGAAAGACTTTAAGTCTTTTGCCAGCGCGAAAGATACCAGAGAAGACACCATGCGGACAATCTTTCGTTGCGATATCACGAGCAATGATGATAGCGACGGCTATTGGATTCATTTTGACGTGGAAGGCGATAGTTTCTTGTACAATATGATAAGAAATATTGTTGGTACTCTGGTTGAAATTGGCGTCGGCAGATGGAAACCTGAGAAAATAAGTGAAATCCTCGAAGCACGGGATAGAACCGCCGCCGGACCACTCGCACCTGCAGCAGGGCTATGTTTAATACGGATTGAGTATTGAGAGAAGACAGAAGATAGAAGTCAGGAGTCAGAATCAGCGTAGTTGACATAATCGAGGTTAAAGGAACGAGCAGAAGTTGATTCAAAGACCACCAAAAATCTATCTTGATACAAATCATTTAATCTACATCGCTACAGTACGAAGTGGACAAAGACTTCCAAATGGTCTATCAGCAGAGGTCTATAAGAAACTTGATGAATACATCAAATCATACTGTGGACTCATTTTCAATCCCATCGCAACTATGGATTGGATAGATGGGAAAGCAACACTACAATCAGCGAGTGATATAGCATCAGTTATTGATTCAGCGCTTTTTAAGTACACTATGCCCGAAACAGTTGAATTAATATATGTACATGAAATCTTAGACGAATGCCGAAAGCAAAATCCGAATATTAAGGTACCAGAACTTCCTCCTATCCTTCAAAGTATTTCTGATAATAGCACTATCACTTCAGCACTTTTAATCTTGGCAAATCAAGTACCGGATTATCTTGAAAGAAACAAAATGGAACAGCTTCAACATGTAGAAAATAATCAGACCAAAGTCCGAGTTTTCTCAGTTCGACAATGGGTGGAGGGTATCCTACAGCGAAAAATATCATATCCAGAGGATTATCAGAATCGCAAAGATGATTTCAAAATACGATTTAAATATGATATACAGCATAAAGATGAATATTTAAGCGATCGTCTACGCTATCGAAAGGATTGGATGAAACAATTCTTAAAGATCGATAGCATTCTAAAAGCATTCAATCCCATTATTGATGTTGATGATGTATTAGAGAAAATCAATGTGACAAAATGCCCAGCCGTTACTCTTCTTTGGAATGTTCATGAAAAGATAATGAAATGTAGTAAACCTCCTAAAGATAATGATCTTGATGATTATATGTTTATTCCCGTTATTCCCTATGCTGATATAGCCTTAATTGAGAAAAGGTTTAAGGGATTTATTATTCAGGCAGACAACAGCCTAAAGTCAAAGGTGTTTTCTAAAGCGAGCAAAGCTTTGAATGCCCTTGAGAGTCATGGATTAGTTTGATGATATTTTTGAAATTGACTCCCTGGCATCTGAATTGATGTGTGCCCAAGTTTGTCGAGTCGGGAAGTAGAATAACTGCATGACCAAAGAAAAAGCTAAAAGTTTTACGGATTTGATAGTCTGGCAAAAAGCTCATCAGTTTGTCCTGGATGTTTACCGTCTTAGTGCCAAGTTTCCAGAAACCGAAACTTATGGTTTGACTTCTCAACTCCGACGCGCATCAATTTCGGTCCCAGCTAACATAGCTGAAGGCTTCACCAGGGCGACCCGGCCTGAGAAAGCACGGTTCCTGAATATCGCACAAGGTTCCCTTGCCGAATGTCGTTACTATCTGATCCTTTCAAACGACCTGTCGTATGGATATACTGATAAGCTGTTGCTTGAGCTCGAGGCAGTTAGTAAGTTATTGACCGCCTATACAAAAGCCATTCGCTCCGGAGGCCACAACAACAAATGAACCCTTTTCTTCTGACTCCTGTCTTCTGTCTCCGGACCCCTGAACCATGAAAATCATCCACATCATAACAAGGTTAATCGTAGGCGGGGCGCAGGAAAATACCCTCATAACTTGTAAGTTCCTGGCTGAGCGCGGCCACGATGTCACGCTAATAACGGGTCCAGCTTTAGGTCCTGAAGGACAACTTTTCGATCAGACGAAGAATCAAAAATATAGAGTTGTTCTGATCAACGAACTAAGACGTGCGATCGAGCCGGTCAAGGATGTTATTAGCTACTACAAGATAAAGAAATATCTGCGTCAGTTGCAGCCGGATATTATTCACACACATTCAGCAAAAGCTGGTATACTCGGAAGATACGCCGCATGGAGTCTTAAAGGCGAATGGGCTGAGGGTAAGCCGGCTGTCGTACACACGATACACGGCCTGGCATTTCATTCCTATCAATGCTGCTTATTAAACAGGTTCTATATTGCTGTTGAGAAAACCGCTGCGAAGCGGACGGATTTTTTTATAAGTGTTGCTGATGCAATGACCAGCCAGTCAATGGCGGCAGGTATTGGCAGGCCGGAAAAATTTGCCACCGCCTATTCGGCCATAGAAGAAGAGCAATTCTTAGAGACTATCTCACATCAGCGAAGACTCGATTTTCGTCGAAAGTACGGTATCACCGAAGATGCGATTGTGCTTGTCACGATTGCTCGGCTTTTTATGCTCAAAGGCCACGACTACATTCTTGAATCTGCAAAGCAGCTCTCAGGGCGATTTGAAAAAGCAGGTTGGCTTTTTGTCGGCGACGGGAACCTTGCAGATTCTTACAAACAACAGGTTCGCCAGCTTGGTTTAACTAATAGGATAAAGTTCACGGGCCTTTTACCTCCGAATGAAATTCCGCTTGCGATTCAGTCATCTGATATTCTTGTGCACTGTTCGCTTCGGGAAGGCCTGGCTCGAACGCTGCCGCAGGCGATGCTCTGCGGAAAGCCTGCAATATCATTCGACATCGATGGTGCTCGGGAGGTAGTTAATGAAAACACCGGCCGGTTGATTGAACCGAAAAATATCGAGCAGCTAACAGACGCCTGCGCAGAATTGATAGAGAATGAAGAACTAAGGAAAATACTTGGCGAGCATGGCAGAGAATCCATCACAGAAAAATTTGCTCCCGATACCATGGTCGAAAAGATTGAAGAGGTTTATCGTAACCTCCTTAATATTTAGCCCCCAACTTTACTTGGGGGGGTTATTCACTTTTTTGAGAAACTAGTAACCATGCTCAAGCTCTGCTTTCATCCTAAGTCCGCTGAAGGCGGGCGAACGTCCTCGTTAATTTGTGAGATTCTTCGCACAACAGCGGACCCAGAATGACGTAGATCATTTTATCTATCGCACAACACTAATCATTGAGCTGGAACTGGAGTGTTTTCACCTTTACAGACTGATGCACAACAGCAATAGAACCTGGACCGCCGGCAACTGCCGCAGATTGCCCTATGCCAACAAGCTGAGACTGGCTACTGAAACCATCTGGAGAAACGGTCACTTGTTTTTGGCCGACAAGGGCGCCTTGCAAGCCTCCCGCACCGCCAACGCCTCCAAATTTCAGCGCCGTTTGCCTAGCGTTTACGTTAAGACCCTGCGCCTGGGCTGTTGCGGGACTTGTGTCAGTAGCGGTCATAGGACTCGCTATGTTCTGTGTTTGAGAACCACTTACGCCTACATGCTGATTAACACCGCTAATTCCTCCCAGACCTATAGCACCTGCAGCCTGGCCTATCATTAGACCTCTACCTTGCTGAGCAGTACCGCCAGCCCCTAATACTCCTTTTGTCTTAAAATCGATTCCAACGACACGATTGTCACTGTGGACGTGAAAAGTTGGCGGTAGATATATTACTTCAAGAGCGCCGGAGGTTGGCAGCACAATGAATAAAGTGATTAGAAAAGTCATTTTAGACATTTTTACACCTCCATTTTTTTGCCCGCACTTCTCCCTCGCGTGAGATTACTAACCACACATTAGCAATCACAAAGGCACAGCTTTTTCTTTGCAGATTTTATAGGACGCGTCCTTATCACAGCTTTATCGGACTTTTTCTCTCTCAGTCTTTAGAGAAAATTTTCGAATTGTTTGCCTGGCGTGGTTCTGCATGGATTTGAGTAGAATCTGATTTGTATATTCTGCAAAACAGAGCTGCGACCGTGAGCAAGCGGTGACTGTATTTATAAGGCAGATGATACGGATATCAGATGATGTAGGAATAATGTTATTGCTCACGGAGTGGCTGTTTTTATGCCGGCTTTGTCCTGCGGAGAATTGAGCAAATTATCCAGATAATAAGTAGTGGAATAAGTAGTGGAAGAAGAAAAGGAAATGCAACCGCTGCCAGGATGAGAGCCACCAGTGCAAGTGATCCAAGAACTAATAAACCGACCCCTGTAAAAATTAGAGCTAAAAGTATCGCTACAAAAAGTAGAACCAGCACACTGATTGCAAAGCCAAACAGGCCTGATATCGCATCCATAGGCCCGTCAATCGGCCAGCCGTTTATATAGACATACGGGAAATGTCCCGCGCTAAATACCACCCACGCAGAATATGCGAGGATGACTACTACCAAAAAGAGGGCCAATTTCCGTATCATGGTTTTTGTCCTCTATCTGATTTCCTGAATCAGTTCACAAAGCTATTTTACTATTTGTGAGCAACTTGTCAATCGCTCACGATTGCTTCTCTTTGTTTACATTGACAAAAGGCAGTGTTCATTCGATTACATAGATGTTTTTCTTTTTACACATGTCTTTTAGGATTTTTGGCCAGACAGTAGCGCTTACTTCGCCGATGTGGGCCTTTTTCAAAAGCAGCATGAACGTGCGGGATTGGCCGATACCGCCGCCAATAGAAAGCGGAATCTCGTCATTCAAAATGGCTCGATGATATGGCAGCTTCAGAAAATCAAGTTGGCCCGAAATCTCAAGCTGTTTCTTAAGCGTCTCTTTGTTAACGCGGATGCCCATCGATGTAAGCTCGTGTCGGCGTTTCGTCACCGGATTCCAGACGAGGATGTCACCATTTAGTCCGTGCATCGGCTGGCCGTCTTCGGAAGTTGTCTCGGTGACCCAGTCGTCATAGTCGGCGGCTCTCATCTCGTGTGGGTAGCCATCCTCAAGAACCCAGCCGATGCCAATAATAAAGATTGCAGGATATTCCTTGATAATTTCCGTCTCGCGCTGTATGCGCGGCAAATTGGGGAATCTGTCGAGGATTTCTTCAGCGTGGATAAAAGTGAGCTTATCAGGCAAGTCCGGATATTTGTCGTTCTTTAATTGCGGGAAAAGCTCCTGGACGTGAGTCTCGGCACCTTTGAGTACCTTCCAGATTTTTTCTACGACTTCTCTTAGGAATTTTAGGTTTCGCTGCTCTTCGGTAATGGCCAATTCCCAGTCCCACTGATCGACGTAAGCGCTGTGGTCGTGGTCGAGGAAGTAGTCTTTTCGCACAGCTCGCATGTCGGTTAAGAGGCCCTCGCCGATGTCCATGCCGAACTGTTTAAGGGCCATGCGTTTCCACTTGGTTGCAGCCTGCACAACCTCGGCATCGATTGGATTTTTATTGTGGTCGTTTGAGATGTGGAATCCGATAGGCGTGCGCGAGCCGTCCCGGTCAAGGTAGTCGTTGATGCCGCTTTCTACGTCTACGATTAAAGGCACGGTGACTCGAATAAGGTTGAGTTCTTTGCATAGGTTCTGCTCGATGTAGTCTTTGACCGCATAGGTAGCAATTTGTGTTTCCTTGGGGCTCAATAAAGAGTTATAGTCCTGCGGAAGGATCTTCTCTAATTCGGCATAATCGCCAATTCCCGGACCGGCTAAGTCTGCTTTTTTATCATCTGTCATTGTGCACTCCTAAATGTTTCGTATAGCAAAATCCGCTAAATATTTAGCCCCCAGTTTCACTGGGGGTCTTCCCTGGGCAAAATCTTATGGTGATGAGCGAAGATGTCAAGAAATGATTTATCTATCGAAGCAAAATACGTTGAGGACTCGATTATGCAAAATCAACAGGATATTTGACGGGATTTCTGACTGCTTTTATCGAGTCATCCAGACAAGAAAGCTCAGCGGACAGCCTTGGTTGTATAATTTCCATTGGCTCGGCTGATGCGAAGGGTTTTAGCAGGTCGTCGGCTTCGGATTTCAACGGCGAAATAATATCTTTTTCATAAAATTTGCTTTTGATTCTAATGATTGACTTTCGGCCTGGTCGGCTGTGCTTATCGGGCGAGGTTTTGAATACGCCTTTGTCGCCATATTGAACGAGCTTATAGACTATCTCAATGGCGGGGGCATTGCGCGAGACGGCAAAACGCGTCCCAACGCCAAAGCCGTCTATTTGTGCGCCAGCGGCCAATATGTCGTAAATCTTAAACTCATCGAGGTCTCCGCTTGCAAAAATCTTCAGAAACGAAACATTATGTTCATTGAAGTATTTACGCGCAAATTTACTTAGCTCGACAAGGTCGCCGCTATCAAGCCGAATGCCACGTATCCTGATGCCTTTTTCTTCGAGGAGTTGCTTTGCAACTTTTGCGGCCTTTTTTATGCCTTCGATACTGTTGTATGTATCGACTAATAGGATGGCGTTTTCACAGTAAGTTTGCGCGAAGGCGTCGAAAGATTCCTCTTCAGATTCGTGCACCTGTACGAAAGAATGCGCCATTGTCCCTGCGGGGGCGAAATCAAGCTGCCTGGCAGCAAAAACATTACTTGTCGCCATAAGACCTGTCATTTGAGCAGCTCTTGCTGCACGTATCGACGAAATAGGGCCCTGACATCTCCTCAGGCTAAAATCAATCACGGGTAGACCCTGCGCAGCAATTGCTATTCTTGCAGCAAGCGTCGCCTCGATGATGGAAAAACCCAGGATGTTCAAAATATAGCTTTCCATCAACTGCGCAACAACGAGTGGCCCTGCGACTTCAAGAATCGGCTCGTTTGGAAAAAATACTGTTCCTTCCGGCATCGATCGGATTTTCACATCATGTTTGATATCTGGCAGGAATTGCAGAAAATCCTCATTGAAAAGCCTTGTTGAACGCAGGTATTCGATGTCTCGTTTAGTAAACCGGAACTGACCAAGATACGATTCAACTTCATCAAGTCCAGCCATTACGAAAAAGCCCCAGTTCTCTGGCAGCCGCCTGACGGTTACCTCAAAATAAGCCGTGTCCTGCATCTTTTTTTGAAAATAGACCTGCGCCATTGTCAGTTCATACAGGTCCGTAAAGAGCGCTGGACTATCCTTTATCAGCCACATCACAGTTTCCTTTTGAGGTCTTCGAATTCTGTAATTTCGACCCCCCATTGTCGCAATTCTTCGTAAATTTTCTTTTTCGGTTTTGTTCCGAGGTCTTTCGTCACATCTTTTAGAAGGATGAGTTTAATACCCTTGTGTTTGGCAAGGCCGAGGAGAACGTAGTACACGCAAAAATCAAGCGCGACGCCGAAGACTACCATAGCCCTGGGATTGGCCAGCTTTATGAGCTTATTTGTATTTGGATTATCAAAGGCGTCGATACTTTCTTTTTTTATTATTACGTGGAACTGGTCCTTGGCGACAAGTTTACGAAGAGCATTGGTATTCGTAAGTTCGATCTCGACATATTCGATCGGCAATTCACCGAGGTATCCGACTCTTTCGCCGCCTTGTGAGCCTGCTATGCAATGTGGTGGAAAGGTTTGCTGAAAATCTGGTTTTTCCGAAATTTCATCATTTTCGCTGCTGTGCCAATCGATGTCGCCGAGCATGGAATAACCGTTCTCCAGCGCGAACCTGCGCACCCGGCTTACTTTATCAACAATTTCTTCAGCCCCGGGCACATACAGCTTACCATCCGGCTGCATGAAATCGTATTGTGTGTCAACATCCCAGAATACAGTATCTTTTTTCATAGATCGCTCCTGGACTTGGCTCTCATCCAGTTTTTTCTTATATGACAAATCGCACTAAAGTAACTGCCCACTCTGGATTTTTCAAGATAGTATTCCACCAATAGGCTAAAGATGCTAAAATCGCCATGTCGCTGTATCCCAGCGTGAGTATTTTTATTTCGCCAAAGAATTCATGCACAGGAAGGTAACCAAATGAAAAGTTATAGAGAAGAATTATGGTTCAATACAAAAAATAGAAGAGAATTCATCAATATAACACCGCAGGTGGAACAATGTCTGCGCGAGAGCGGTATTAAGGAGGGCCTTGTATTGTGCAATGCCATGCATATCACAGCCAGCATATTTATTAATGACGACGAATCTGGCCTGCATCACGACTTTGAGGTTTGGCTGGAAAAATTAGCTCCGGAAAAACCTTACTCGCAGTATCAGCACAATGGCTACGAAGACAACGCCGATGCGCATCTAAAGCGCAGCGTAATGGGCAGGGAAGTAGTTATGGCTGTGACCGATGGCAAACTCGACTTCGGACCATGGGAGCAGATTTTCTACGGCGAATTCGATGGCAAACGACGAAAAAGAATCCTGGTAAAAATAATTGGTGAGTAGCTTTGTAGCTGTATGAACTTGTTTCTATTCTTGGTTCAGGTTGTAACAATTTCGCTTTCAGGCGTTATGGCGCCGGGGCCGGTGACGGCTGCAGCTATCGCTATGGGGGCGCGGAATCGATTCGCGGGGACAATTATAGCTGTCGGACACAGCATCGTTGAATTTCCGCTAATGATTCTTATCGTCGTTGGAGCTGACAAGCTGCTTAAATGGGAGCCGTTTCAGATTGTTATTGGTCTTGCCGGCGGTGCGTTTCTGTGGTTTATGGCAGTCGGAATGCTCAAAAGTCTGAGCATCTCTGAGGTCCAGCAGCTGACGAACACCAAAAGTGGACCATTGGTTGCGGGCATTGTGCTTTCCGGAGGCAATCCGTATTTTCTGCTCTGGTGGGCCACGATAGGTTTGGCACTTGCCACTACTGCAGCGAGCCTTGGAATCTGGGCCTTTGCGTTATTTGCAATCGTTCATTGGCTATGCGACCTTGTCTGGCTTCAGGCCTTATCCTGGGCCAGCTTCAAAGGTTCTGTTCTTCTTGGGCCGCGCAGCCAGCGAATTGTACTGTTTATTTGTTCTTGTGCACTTTTTGCCTTTGGTGTATTCTTTGTTTATAATGCCTGCCGAACGCTCATAAAGTTACGCTGACAGTAGCCTGATCAGTTAATCTTTTTTGAAAGGATGTTTATATGAACATTGTTGAATTCACCAAACATGCCAACGTTTTACACAAGAGATTGCCCATGCGATTCATGTACTTGGCCGTCGTTATAGCTTTGTTGTTGGTGACGGATATCGCCACTGCTGACATTCCATTCCTGATAAACTTCTCAGCAAGGCGTCCCAGAGTCACAAATGATCCTGTGTTGCTTCGTGTTTATAAAGATCGTGCAGCAATCATGTGGGAAACCAATGCACAAGGTACCTGGACGCTTCGTTACGGAACTACTGAGCTCAGCGAGTCGATCGAAAGCACGGGTCAGGAGTTGCGATATAGGCCGGAGAAAAACCTCAAGCGCGAACAGGCCGTTTACATCCACAAACTTTGGCTTGAGAATCTCCAGCCTGGTCAGACATATAAGTACTGCATCGTAGGCCCGCGATGGAAGAGCAAGGTCTATCAGTTTCGTACCGTGCCGCCCAAAGCCGATGAGGTAAAGTTCATCGTCTACGGGGACAGCCGAACTAATCGAAAGACGCAACGCAAACTCGTTAGACTTATGCTGGATCACAAAGTCGATTTTGTAGTCAACTGTGGTGATTTGGTGACAGACGGTAATCGTTACGAGCAGTGGGGACCTCAATTCTTTGAGCCATTAAAAGGATTAGCCGAAAGCGTCCCTATTTATATTGCCAAGGGCAATCACGAGGGCAACAACGGCAATTATGAAAAGCTGTTGATTCCTGCCGGCGAGAATAACAGCTACGGTTTTGATTATGGACCGTTGTATTTTTTCTGTGCCGACAATGTCTCTAAAGGTCTGAATGAAGAAGCTCAACTAAAGCTGATCGCCGAGAATGTAACAGCAAGCAGTCACCCATGGAAGTTCGTAAGCTATCACATACCGAGCCTCAACTTCGGCGGCCACTGGTCGGACTGGGGAAGTCCTGATGCGCTGCCAGCGCTTGCCAAAGCCGGCGTTGATTTTGTCATAACAGGTCACTCACACCAATATGAGCGATTTCGCCCTGTTAAACCGCCTGATGAAAATGGCAGTTATGTTACGTATATAACCTCCGGCGGCGGGGGTGCACCACTATACGATGTTAGTAAAAGTCTTTACCATGCATTTGCAGAGAAGGTGTATCATTTCTGTTTGTTCCACATCAAAGGCAACAAACTCACTGTGGACACAATCGACATTAATGGGAACATCATCGACCATCTTGAGTTGACTAAGACGGATGGTAAATTGAATAAAGGATACTTGAAAAAGGCTATACCAATATCAGCAATTCAGTTCTATCAGGATTTAGCTCGTAATCGACCTAAGTAGCCGTCTGTTGTGTATTACCCTTGCTTATCCGATTGACCGCCGAGAATCTGCTTGAGACTGTACTGCGCCAGAATGTTGCGCTGCGTTTGAGCTATCTGCTCCAGCGACTTGGACTTTTCAGCGGTTGGCTGAGCAAAACCTGCCTCAGCTATGGCTTCAGCTATATCGCTCAGGCGGATATTCTCCGGGTCTTTGGCAGGGACAAACCCTACTTTGGGCTCCGAGGTCCTTGCTATTAGCCCATGCTCCACGAATACTCTCAGAACCTTCTCGCCAAATTCGCCGGGTATATCTAATCTGCTGCATATAACCTCTGGCGAGATTGGAGCCTTGTTATCTTCGAAGGCGGATGCGACTTCTCTGACAATATTCATTGCCGTCAGATCGTTTGCTATGAAATGTTCTTCGGTCTTTTTTGCAGAAGCTATCTGGGCAGCATCGAGCGTCTTTAAGTGTTGGGTCGTAAAAGTCAACTGTAGTCCGAATAAAACTGTCAGCCAGGTAACATATATCCAAAAGACGCCTAATGGAATCAGGCCGAGAACGCCGTAGACCTTACTATAGGGGATAAAGTCGGTGACATATTTGCCAAAGCCCCACTTAGCGAGCGTCCAGACCAGCGCTGCAATTGCCGCCCCCCAAATGGCTGCCCTGGCTTGCACCTTCGTGTTCGGCAGAACAAAGTAGAGCAGAAAAAACGCAACGGTTGTCACTACATAAGATAGAATCACCGGACCTACGTGTGAAAGAACCGTCTTTTGAATCTGTCCTAAAGTTGCATACGTTGTCGCAACATAAACGCCCACCCCGATCAATAGGGGGCCAAGTGTCAGCAAGGCCCAGTAGTTGATTACTCTGTGCAGAAAGCTCCTGCCCTGTGCAATGTGCCAGATATTGTTGAAAGCTCTTTCGACGGTCGAGAGAAGCGCCAGCGCAGCCCAAATAACAATTATCGCACTAATTATGGTGATCGAGCCCTTATTTAGCCCAGTAAAGAAGCGACCGACTATCTCGTCGAGATATTCCGTCAACACGATGCTTTCATCCGGATTCTCTGGATCGGGATACTCAATTGTCGTGAGGTGAAACTGCTTATAAGTTAGAGTTTTCACTCTTTCACCAATGTCTTCATAAGCCGGAAATGACTGAAATATCAAAAGCATCACAATAGCTAATGGAACAAGCCCGAAGATAGTATGATATGACAGTGCAGCCGCCTGTTGGCCCGCGCGGTTTTTTCTCAATAGCTGTGCACAGTGTGACCACAACTTTATTTGAAAGACTATAAACCTGCTTACTCTGCCGAGCTGTGTTGTCGGCGTGGTCAAAAGCTTTCTTAAAGTTTTCATTTCAATTAGCTCCAGACCTGTAACATAGTGTCATTTACTTTAGCAATCCCTCAAGACCCTTGAACAACTGCTGCTGCAATTGCTGTTCAAGCAGTTTGCTCATATCAAGTTTCGGCTTATTTACAGTGCCACTTAACGGCAGTGATATCCTTTCACCTGTGCTCGCCGCACCAACTCTGGCTGTCCTTCCGGCGAAAGTGTATGGCAAAGTCACGGTCATATCCAGGCTCTTATCCAGGCCGATGGCACCTTTGAAATTGATAGGTTTATCACCGATATCAACTTGCATATTGTCGTATCTAAGAATGCCTTTCTGTAAAACGAATCTTGTTGGATGTATTGTAATAACCTGTCCTTGAGGGCTTAGCCCTGTCACTGAGAGTATCTGACCGAGCAGGTCAGATGTCTGCATACGCAGGTTATTTGCAGAGATAGTGCCTATTACTTCGAGCTGGTCTTTTGCGTCTGAGGCCAACGGCAGCGCAAGCCATTCGCAGTGGAAATTTGCTACGCCACTTATATTAACGGCATTAGCGAAAATGGGATTGACATACATGAATAGCTTTTCCGAAGTCTCTTTGTTGATTTGGATGTCTTTCGCTATTTGGATTGGCTGAGGTGTTTTCAGGATAGTCGGTTTTTGTTTGAAATCTGCTTGGCCGGCAAAACTCAATTGGCCGTTGTTCACAGTGGTTGAAAACGGTGCTATATCCAACAGCCCGTTTTCGATTCGAATATTCACCTCAGTTGGCCCGGAATCCAATCCCATGTAGTTTGCCTTTTCGAAGCCGACCTTGGCTTTGCCGCTCAGATTTGCCATAAGCTCCTGGGGTTTGTCAGACGGATATTCACTTTTAAATTCTATCACCGCCTTTCTTTGTCCCTGAACTTCGAGACCCTCCGGCAAAAAGACAGATGCCGCATCACTTATCGCCGCCCAGTCATATTCGCATTCAACAGCTCCTTGAAGCTTGGTTTTGTTACCTTGGCTGACTTTTTTGAACTCACCCTTTTTTATCTTTATCTGAGGGCTTTCCAGTTGAAGTTTTTTAACGTTTATGGCCTTTTCCTTCGGATTGATCTCAGCGTCGAGCAAAAGTGTTACCTCTTGCTGTTCAAAGGGCTTTTTATTAGCAGATACAAGTTTGAAATTTCTTAACTTTGTGGCATCGGTCGCGATCATGTAGGTGCCATTTTTGGAATTGACTCGAACTTGTGACTCTGCTATGCCAGCTATTTGTACTTTCGGAGGAAAGGATGCAAATAAAACCATAAATGGCTTGAGCTTTTCCAAGCTGACTTGTTTAGCCGAAACAACCATGTTCAAGGGCTCAGTAGGTTCCTCACCGAAGGGCACAATTGCGTTCTCAATATCTATACTGCCAAAACTTGTTATCGCCTGTGCCGACTGGATTGTGACAATTCGCTTGCCCTTGTTGATATGGATGTCGAAATCCAAATCAGCTTTTGGTTCGGAGACACTGTTACCGTCGGCCGAAGCGACATGCAGTTCTCTCAATGCAGTCTCTCCGGTAGTGCTAATTATGTCTTCTTCGAGCGAAATCTGCCCTTTGCCGGTAATCTTTCCACCGATGGTGTATCCTATGTTTATAAACTGGCCGAGCTCTGATTGAAATTTTGCCAGGTCGATGTCAGTGCTATAATTGATCTGCCCAAGGTCGCCGCCAGCGTTGATTTGTGCAAACGCTGACGATACATTTAGCTTATCAAGTTTTATTATCTCTTTGTCTGCTGTCATTTCCAGCGAGGCAATTAACGGTTCAGATAAAGCAAGTTCCTTATCATCAACTGTTCCTGCAAGGTCCGCTATGGCTGCCTGGCCTTGGATTGTTGCCTTACCAGCTTCAGTCACTGTGTCTAAGCTGCCCGAGAGTTTTCCTCTGGTTACTTTTATTTCTTCCTTGACGCCAAGTGTATTGGGTATCTGCGACAACAGGGCCCCAAGATCACAATCGAAGCTGCTTGTGAGGTTATAGGCTTTACCTTGTGCCAGGATATCGGTCAGAGACTTAAACGTAAGTGGGATAGTCCCATCAGCAGTCATCGAGGCCCAATCGCTGCGTAGCTCAAACTCATCTATTCTTATGAGTTCTTTTTCTTGCTGCAGGTGCGCTTTGAGTTCGAAAGCGCTGGTATGTAACCTGTCACCTTTCAGTTGTGCCCCGGTTATATTTAGGTCTTGTGCTGTTACCTGGGCTGTGAGCTTCTCAAGACGGCCATCTTTGATTTCACCTTGTGCATTTGCAGAAAGAAGACCTTTTGTTTGCAGTTCGACTCCAGCTAATTCAAGGATTGGTTCTAATGACTCCAACGCCAGCTCACCAATCTCGATGGTGACATCGCCGCTTGTTCCTTTCAGGTTCCAGCCGTTCTTTGTTGGCCTGATTGTGCCTGCTGTATGAATGCGCGAAACCTTGTCTTGCTCCACGACATTTGTGCTTAAATTAAAGGTTGTCTGTTGACCTGGCGGGCGTAAGCTCAGTTTTGAATCTATCTGGGCAAGTTGTAATGTGTTTGCCTTTGAATCTGTTATCTTTATGTTGCCGTCATTTATTACAAGGTCTATCTTAGTTGCCGGCAAAAAAATTGGCTGGGCCTTTGGCTCTGCTGGTCTGTTCACATCAATTTGTCGAGCCGAAAGGTTTACTGTCACTCTGGCTTGTTCAATTATTGTCTGGCCGAAATAAAAATTACCGCTCAGGAAGGATAGATAGTGCGGCTGTGTGGTGATTTGCTTTACTTCTATGGAAGTCGCACCGATATTGTCGGTAAAGCTTAGATTGCTAATCTTTATACCCTTCAGCCAGCCCATAGAAAGGTCGGAAAAGTCGGCTCGACCGTCAACGGAGCTATTGATTTTGGCCAGTATCATCTGCCGGCACTTCTCGGATGAAACAAACACAGGCAATAACATTAACAGCAGAACTATCAAAACGGCGACAATTGCCAATATCAGCCCGAGTATCTTTGCTTTGGTCAATTTGCCGGGATTTGCTTTGATGTTTTTTTCAGCTTGCATATTGTGTCCTCCGCAAAAAATGGGTTTGTTGTTTGCCTTTTGCTTCTGAGTAGTCAATTACACGGCAATAGGGCTGTTGATTCTGCCGGCGTGACATATTCATTACCTCTCGTTCAGAAGAGAAACAGGCCACCAAACGCAATTCTGTTATTGTCCGGCAGTTTGCATTAAAAGTCAATCAAGCATTATCTCATCGGACTTGTGTCTTACCGCCTCATCGGCCTTATCGACGTATTCTTTTGTAATGTCGTCGATTTGCTTTTTGCCGTTTTGCAGGTCGTCCTCGGTGATGAGTTTATCTTTTTGCTTCTTTTCCAGGTGTTTGTTCGCATCTCTTCGTATGTTGCGAAGGCCTACCTTTGTTTGCTCGCCGGTGTGTTTAGCCTGGTTGACGAGCTGGTTTCTTCGCTCCTCGCTAAGCGGTGGTATGTTTAGCCTGATGAATTTGCCTTCCACGATTGGTGCGATGCTCAGGTCGCTGCTTCGAATTGCCTTTTCTATATCTTTGACCGAGGCTGGGTCAAACGGTTTGACCACAAGCGTATCGACTTGAGGCGCTGAAATTGTAGCCAAGGATTTTATTGGCGTAGGTGTGCCGTAGTATTCGACCTTGATGTGCTCGACCAATCCTGGGGACGCCCTGCCCGTACGAAACGCCTTAAGCTCATCGTGTAAAATCTCAATCGCCTTTTTCATTTTAGATTCGGCATCGGAGACTGTTTCTTTAACAGGCATTTCTAACCTCGTATCGTATTTTTCATATCGTACATTGTACTTCTACTCCGTAATACGCATCAAGAGCCACAAATCAATGTGCCGACCTGCTCTTCGCAGATAGCTTTGGTTATGTTGCCTTTCTTGAAAATATTCAGAACGATGATTGGAATTTTATTATCTCTACAAAGGCTTATTGCCGAATGGTCCATTATCCTTAGGTTTTTTGTTAGCACTTCTTCGTAAGAGAGTTTTGCAAGAAATTCTGCGTTCGGATTTCTTTCAGGGTCGTCACTATAGACACCGTCAACCTTTGTTGCTTTGATTAACAAATCTGCGTCGAGTTCGGAAGCCCGCAAAGCCGCGCATGTATCGGTCGTAAAGAATGGGTTTCCTGTTCCGCCTGCTAATATCGCTACTCTGCCGCGCTCCAGGTGCCGAAGAGCCCTTCTGCGGATGAACGGTTCACACATCGCTGCAACTTCGATTGCGCTAAGAACTCTGGTTGGCTGACCGAGTTTTTCGAGCGTCTCTTGCAGCGCACATCCGTTGATGATTGTCGCGAGCATACCCATATAGTCGGCTGTATTGCGTGGTATGTGTGCGATTTTTGAAAAAGCATCTCCTCTGAGAAAATTTCCAGCTCCAACGACGACCGCGACCTGCGGCCCAAGTTTGCAGATATCAGCTATTCTTTCCGCAATCGACTTCAATGCTGAGCCGTCAATTCCAAATTCTCCGGGTTTGCAAAAACTTTGGCCCGATAGTTTCAGCAATATGCGTTTATATTTGCTCTCTGTCATTTATTCGTATCCCGTATTTTGTATCTCGTATTTCGCATTCCGCATCTCAGTCGAGATACGTTTCACGATTCACGAGGCATACTTCTTAGCCAACTTCGAATCGGACGAATCTTTTTATGCTCGCTTCGCCACCGGCTTGTTTGGCAGCCTCGCTTAGAACCTGAGCAACGGTCTTATCGTTATCCTTAACGAACTGCTGCTCTGTAAGGCAGTTCTCATTATAAAACTTCTGCATTTTGCCTTCGACTATCTTGTCAATAATGTTGGGGGGTTTATTTTTAACCTGCTCTGTAAAAATGGCCTTTTCCCGCTCAACGGTTTCGGCATCAAGGTCTTCTCTTGCAAGGGCCAACGGCTTGACCGCGGTAATGTGCATCGCGATATCGGATGATGCTTGCTTTAGCGATTCTGACTTAGCTACATTATCATCACTCGTTTCGATCTCGACCATCGCACCGACCTTACTGTTGAAGTGAATGTACGTGCTGATGATTCCTGGCCCTTCAAGGGCAAACCTTGCATAGTCACCTACCTGCATTTTTTCGCCGGTTTTGCTGACAGTCTCGGTCAGAATATCGTTATATTTTTTGCCGTTGACGGAAGTTTCCAGAATGTTTTCCGGGCCCTGGTTCGATTCGCAGGCAGGGACATAATCTTTTATTGCTTCAGCTGCGGCCTTAAAATCATCGCTCTTAGCTACAAAGTCGGTCTCACAGCACAATGTTGCCAGCGAAGCCCAATTATCACCTTTAGCAACAACGACTATTCCTTCCGATGTTTCGCGTTCTGCGCGTTTGGCCAGAGTAGCAAGGCCTTTTTTGCGAAGTATCTCCACAGCCTTATTTATGTTGCCGTCAGCTTCCTGCAGGGCTCTTTTACAGTCCATCATTCCTTGTCCGGTCATCTTTCGCAGTTTCATCACTTCTGAAGCTGAAATCTCTGCCATTTCAAAAACTCCCAGTTTGTTTTGGTCTGTGATTAGTGAATTGTAACTCGTAATTATGCTGACCGGCGAACTCGTCTTGAGGCCCTCGAAAGGGCTCAATCGAGCTGTGAAATCGCCGGCTCGATACTGACTTATGTTTTGTCAATCAGTTTGTTGCTGAGGGGTATCGTCTTCTTGTGAAGTCGATTCTACAGTTTCTTTTGATTCCTGCTCAGCAGTGACCACGGTTTGGGATTTGGGTTCTTCAAATCGAGCCAGAGCCGGTCTTCTCGGACGGACTCGCCTTGGCCGAGGCGCCGCCTCACGACGAGCTGAAACCATAGTCTTGCCGACCGCAACTGCATCAGCCAACTCATTCAGTATCAATTCGATCGCTCTGATGGAATCATCGTTAGCAGGGATCGCTACATCTACTGTATCGGGATCTGAATCCGTATCAAGCAGTCCTACAGTCGCGATTCCCAGCTTCTTGGCCTCGCGCAAAGCGAGGTACTCTTTTTTTGCGTCGACTACTACTATGGCTCCAGGCAGGCGTGTCAGCTTGCGGATGCCCTCAAGGTTGTTCTTGATCTTACGCATTTCACGTTTTAGTCTTGAGGCCTGCTTTTTGCTTTCGCTATTGAGGGTACCATTCTGTTCCATGGCCTCGAGCTCTTCCAGTCTTTGTAGTCGTGATTTTATGGTTCTGAAGTTTGTCAGCATCCCTCCCAACCATCGTTCTGAAACATAGTGCATTCCACATTTGTTAGCAACTGCCTCTGCAGCTTTTTTAGCCTGCCGTTTAGTGCCCACGAAAATGACATCGCCACCGGAAGATACCACCTCGGCAATAAGCTTTTTGGCTACGAGTAAGCCCTTCAGAGTCTTCTTGACATCGATGATGTGGATGTTACCACGTTTTGCAAAAATAAACGGGGCCATTTTGGGATTCCATCGGCTGGCACCATGCCCAAAATGTACCCCTGCATTGATGAGTTCACGCGCCAAATGTTTAGCCACAAAAACCTCCAAAAATCCAAATCTTTCTTAACCTGCAAAGCAAAGCGAGCGAAACTACACAAAACTAATTAAATTAGTATAATCTGTCAACAATTTTACAACAAGAATTTTCGCAAGCTACAGTCTTACTATTTTCCATTTGTATATGGTGTAATTAGGACGATAAGGTGCTTTCCTTAAATAAAAAAGCCCCTCATGAGTCAATTTCAATTGTCCTTAGCATCTGTTGCTGTTCGCGAGTTATGCCCCCCATAACGAAAAGTTTACCGCCGACTCGTGACGCGAACTAATACCAGACCGTAATTATGATGTTGGGTTCGGTTTTTTTGGCCTGCACGTCACCTGTGGTTATATTGGTATGCTTCACTGTGACAGTCGGGTTTACTTTTAGCCACTTCGCTATTTGCTCATCGAGAAACTCCATTGCGCCCGGGTGCAGCTTTGTAAAGAAGGTCTTCACACCTGTGATTCGGCCGGCAGAAGTCGTCTGTGTCATCGGCTGTTTTATAGCTGGTTTTGTGACCTCGGTCTTGGGTGGCTGATTCGGGCTGCTGCCACCCAGATTCAAAGGCAATCGTGACACACTGGCCTTGGCCGCATCGTCTCCACCAAGAGGAATTGGTTTATCAAAGTCGTCGAGAGGTGCATTATCATCTTTACTGCCGGAAAGATTATTATCGAGCACATCCATATACTCTCCTTCAATTAATCGTTTGGATCATATTTATTATAAACAGAACCACAAGAATCTTTATGTTTATTTATGATTTTGTCAACTTATTCCTTATCCTGTTCTGATAAAATCGGTTTTGTACTGCTGCTGTTTTCTGTCTGATTATCAGGATCTGTTTTGTCTTTTTCGTTTTGTCTTTCTTCATGGGGGCTAAGACTGAGTGTATCCATAACCGCTTTGTGCAGTGCCTTAGTTGCAGGCTGCTCGTGTTTTTTCCTTAGCTTTTCAACCATTTCCTCGTTTGGGATACCGCCGGTGGAGATGGTCGGGGTTATGATGAACATAACCTCCTTGGCTCGCTCCTCAAAGTCTCTGCTGGAGAACAGCAGGCCCAGCACGGGTATATCCTTCAATCCTGGTACTCCGCGAATGACGTCGCGTTGCTCGGTTTTTCTGATTCCCCCGATAACGAGGCTTTCGCCATGTCTTATGCGATTGTCCTTATTCGTGATTTGGCGCTCAGTGAGGATTGGCTGTTGTTTAATGCCCTCAGGAGTAAGTTTTGCGCTGATTTTCGCGGTGGTTTCCAATCCAATATAACCGTCTGCGAAAACGTGCGGCGTAATCTCTAATGAGTCGATGACATCTACGTATTCGGTTCTATGTTCTATCCATG
>Ga0307431_1000025_pt1 | contig 140264 bp, 128 predicted proteins | sample SalMarWE160170MG_FD_202155 | JGI IMG/M metagenome (GOLD analysis project Ga0307431, IMG submission 202155) | Salt marsh sediment microbial communities from the Plum Island Ecosystem LTER, Massachusetts, United States - WE1603-170 | ecosystem: Environmental > Aquatic > Marine > Intertidal zone...
GCAGGGGGTCGGAGGTTCAAATCCTCTCACCCCGACCAGTACGGGCGGGAATAGCTCAGTTGGCTAGAGCGTCAGCCTTCCAAGCTGAAGGTCGCGGGTTCGAGGCCCGTTTCCCGCTCCATTTTATTTATATAAATGCTATAAGGTTAAATCAAGAGCTGCTATTGACTTATATGCTTATATTAAATAAAGTATTACTCTGTTTTTCGTTTGTATAAGATAATAAGGTCAGTTTTTAATAAAAAATTTTAATTTGTTATAATACTTTTATGTGGTTTTGCGCCTGTAGCTCAGCAGGATAGAGCAACGGACTTCTAATCCGTGGGTCGGGGGTTCGAATCCCTCCAGGCGTACCAGAAATAAAGACTGGAAGTCATAATATAAATGGCTGGAACTTCCCGGTCAGGTACTGAATAGAGGGCAGATAGTCCTGGTGCTATGTTATAAGTCAGGCATTGGTTGTATAATTTAGTTGAAAATTACGTGGTGAGAATAGCTCAGCTGGAAGAGCACAGGATTGTGGATCCTGGGGTCGCGGGTTCGAGGCCCGTTTCTCACCCCATATTTTTTAAAGCATATATTTTAGTTAGTTGTAATGCTTTTTTAGTTTTTTATATTTTGCGCCTGTAGCTCAGTGGATAGAGCGTCGGACTTCGAATCCGTGCGTCGGGGGTTCGAATCCCTCCAGGCGCACCAGGATAAGTATAAAGAAGTCTGTATAAATTGATAAAGCTGGATATGTAAAATATGCCAGAAGTACATATTTTGCGGGATTCGAAAGGACGGACTGAGCGGAGCGAGGGAGTCCGCGTCTCTGCAGCGAGCTTTAGCGAGACGAAAGAACGAATCCCTCCAGGCGTACCATATATATAAGTGGGCCGTTAGCTCAGCTGGTAGAGCACCTGACTCTTAATCAGGGTGTCACAGGTTCGATCCCTGTACGGCTCACCATTTTCTAGCGAGAGTGGCGGAACTGGCAGACGCGCTAGGCTTAGGACCTAGTAGGGTAACACCTTTAGGGGTTCAAGTCCCCTCTCTCGCACCATAAAAGATACAAATTCTTAGGAAGGATTTAAAACTGATTGTAGGAAAACATGCTTAATGCATGTTTTCGGGACTTGAAAAGACGGACCGGGTAAAGCGAGGGAGTCTGCGGCTCTGCAGCGAGTTTTAGCGAGACGAAATACAGATTATTTTATCTATCATAAGGTTTGTTTTTAGAGCTATCCATAAGTTTGTATTTTATTTATTTTCTATTATAATATGGTTCTTAATGTTGAAATGGTTTTTTTTATTAAATCCGGGAGGGAATTTATTTGAGTTACAAGATAAAGAGCAAGAAGAAGGTTGATTTAAACAAGATTAAATTAGATATAGAAATATCGAATAATTATTTAAAAAAACATATTGGGAAAGCATATAAAAACGTCTCCGAAAAAGCTAATATCCCGGGTTTTAGAAAGGGGAAGATACCCTATCAGGTGATAGACGCAAATTTTGGCAGGCAATATGTGTTAGATGAAGCGGCAAGTCTTTCCATCTCTGAATTATATCCGGATATTATTACAGAATCTAATTTAAATCCGATAGATTACCCGAAAATAAAAGTCACAAATCTTGAGGAGAACTCACCCCTCAGTTTCGAAGTAGAGCTTGAGCTGGAACCTGAAATAGAACTGCCCCGTTATAAGGGTATAAAAGTTACCGGTTATTCGACGAATGTAACGGACGAAGAATTAGAAAGGCAAATAGAAAATATAAGAAATAGCTATGTTTCACTTGAGCCGGTTGAAGAAGGCAAAACAGTGGAGAAAGGCGACTATGTTACCATAGATTTTGATGGTGAGATAGAGGGCAGCCCATTTGAGGGAGGGAACGCCAAAGACTATCTTTTAGAGGTCGGTTCAAATACTTTGTTTAGCGGCTTTGAAGATTTACTTATTGGCATGAAGAAAGGTGATACAAAGAAGGCGACTCTTACCCTTCCTGAAGACATAAAAGATAATAATCTTACGGGTAAGAAAGCTGATTTTAATATTCTGGTAAAAGAGGTAAAGAGAAAGGTATTACCGGATATAGATGAGGATTTTTTAAAGGAACTTGGAGATTATGCCAGCCTTGATGATTTTAAAAGCAGTATAAAAGAGAAATTAACCGAACAGAAGAAAAATTTTAGAAGGGAGAAAATAGTAGGAGAAATACTTAACTACCTGACTGAGAATATGAAAACGAAAATTCCTGATATAATGATAACAAGGAGAATAAAACAGATTAATGAGGAAATTGACGGAAGCCTGAAGGAACAGAATATGTCCAGGGAAGTTTACCTTAAAGCTGTTAATATTACAGAGGAAAAGTTAAATCAGGAGATAAAAGAGAGAGCAAGCATAGAAATAAAAGAATACTTAATTTTTAAGGCGCTGGAAAGAGAAGAAAAGAAAAAAATAGAGCCAGCTGAAGACGAGATAAATAAAGAAAAAGACAATATAATAAAGAGTTACAATAAAGAACAGGATATTGATAAAATAAAAAAATTTCTTGAAAGCAATGAAGGCAAAGATACTATTATAAGAACTTTAAGACGAAAAAAAATAATAGATTTACTGGTAGACAATGCCAGTATAGTAGAAGACAAAAATGAAGGTTTAAAAGATAAAAGAAAGATATGGGCACCCGGTAAGAGTGAAAAGCAGGATGAAACAGAGAATGAAAAAATCTGGACTCCAGATTCAAAATAAATATAAAGTGAGATGATTTGAATGTATAATGAGTATTTAATCCCAATGGTGATAGAACAGACCAGCAGAGGGGAACGCTCTTTTGATATTTACTCCCGTCTGCTAAAAGAGAGGATAATATTTCTGGGTGTTGCTATTGATGATAACGTTGCCAATGTTGTTATGGCGCAGATGCTTCATCTGGAAGCCGAAGACCCGGACAAAGATATTCAGCTTTATATAAACAGTCCCGGCGGAGTGGTAACTTCCGCTCTTGCTGTTTATGATACCATGCAGTTTATAAAATCCCAGGTATCTACTATTTGCATAGGACAGGCAGCGAGCGCAGCAGCTGTTTTGCTTCTCGCAGGAGAGAAAGGTAAGAGATTTTCGCTGCCCAATTCAAGAGTTATGCTTCACCAGCCGTCAGGAGGGGTATCTGGTACAACGATTGATGTTGAGATTCATGCAAAGGAAATGGTAAGAATACGTTCTCTTTTAAACGAAATAATTGCCAGACATACAGGGCAGGATGTTAAGAGAGTTGAGAAAGATACTGAAAGGGATTTTATATTAAATTCAGAAGAAGCTAAAAAATACGGGATAATAGACGAGGTTATTTTTAAAAAATAGTAATTATTTAGAAGTTTTTTTCTTATTATACGGAGCTTTGTTAGTGAAAGTCAGTTCTAAGAGTGTAAAAATAATTTTTAATAAGGAGCGTGTATAAATTTGTCATCAGAAGATAACAAGAAAGAGGATTTCTTAAGATGCTCTTTTTGCGGCAAGTCAAAAAGCCAGGTAAAAAAGCTTATCGCAGGTCCAGGAGTTTATATTTGCAATGAATGCGTGGAGCTATGCAATGAAATTATCGAGGAGGAATTAAAGGAAGAGAAAAAGAAAGAGTTCAAGAATCTGCCCAGACCGAAAGAAATTTATTCAAGTCTAAATGAGTATGTTGTCGGGCAGGAAAGGGCAAAAAAAGTATTATCTGTTGCGGTATATAATCATTACAAGAGGGTTAGATATGAGGACAGGTTAAGCAAGGATGACACGGAAATCCAGAAAAGCAATATTCTTCTTATAGGGCCTACGGGATGTGGGAAAACCCTTCTTGCCCAGACTCTTGCGAGAATATTAAATGTGCCATTCGCTATTGCTGATGCCACATCACTCACAGAGGCAGGTTATGTCGGAGAAGATGTTGAGAATATATTACTGCGGCTTATACAGGCTGCGGACTTTGATATTAAAAAAGCCGAAACGGGTATTATCTATCTGGACGAGATAGATAAGATAAGCCGAAAGTCTGAAAATCCTTCGATCACGAGAGATGTATCCGGGGAAGGTGTGCAACAGGCGTTGCTTAAAATTTTAGAGGGAACTGAGGCAAATGTCCCTCCACAGGGAGGCAGAAAACATCCGCATCAGGATTTTATACAGATTAACACTGATAATATTCTTTTTATCTGCGGAGGTTCATTCAGCGGCCTGGAGGAGATAATTGAAAAAAGGATAAATGAAAGCAGTGTTGGCTTTATTTCACGGAAAGTTCCTGATAAAAATGAAAAGGTTGATAAACTTCTACCACAGGTCATGCCGGAGGATTTGCTGAAATATGGTCTGATCCCTGAACTCATAGGGAGGCTTCCTGTCCTGAGTACATTGACCAGCCTTACGGAAGAAGACCTTGTAAGAATTTTAACCGAGCCCAGAAACTCTCTGGTAAGGCAATATAAAAAGATGTTAAGGATGGATAATGTTGAGCTGGAGTTTACCGAAGATGCCCTGAGGGAAATATCCAGGCTTGCTTTAAATAGAAGGACAGGAGCAAGAGGGCTCAGGGCAATAATGGAAGAGATTATGCTAAATATGATGTTTGAGATACCCGAGCAAAGAGATATAAATAAATACCTGATAACAGAGGAAGTTATAAAGAGTAAAATCGAACCCGGGGTATCAGTCAAAGCCAAAAATAAAGTTTTTCTAAAAGATGAGGAAAAGTCAGCTTAATATGTTTGAAGGAATTGAAGGCAAGTACAGCCCTTCATTATTTGAGAAGAAAATTTATAATTACTGGCTTGAAAATAAGTGTTTTTCTGCAGAAGTAGACAAATCAAAAACTCCGTTTAGTATTGTGATACCTCCTCCCAATGTAACAGGTTATCTTCATATAGGTCATGCTTTAAATAATTCCCTGCAGGATGTAATTGTAAGATATAAAAGGATGAAAGGATATAACACCACATGGGTACCCGGGACCGACCATGCAGGAATCGCAACACAGAATGTGGTGGAAAAAGTTCTGGAAAAGAGAAATATAAATAGATTTGAGCTGGGCAGGGAGAAATTTGTAGATGAGGTATGGAAATGGAGGGAGAAATACGGCAACCGGATTATAGAGCAGTTAAAATCACTGGGTTGTTCATTAGATTGGGATAGAGAGAGATTTACGTTTGATGAAAGATATGTAAAGGCGGTAACGACAGAATTTGTAGCTCTTTATAACGAGGGGCTGATTTACAGGGGAAACTACATGATTAATTGGTGCCCGAGATGCCGTACTGCGATTTCCGATATCGAAGTAGAGCATGTTGAAAAGAAAGGGAGCCTCTGGGATATCAAATACCCATTGATAGACTCTAATACAGGCAAGCCCAGCAAAGAAGAATATATAATTGTTTCAACAACAAGACCGGAAACAATGCTTGGAGATACGGCAGTTGCTGTAAACCCTGAAGATAAAAGATATAAAAAATATAAAGGCAGATATGTTTATCTGCCACTTATGGGACGGAAGATTCCCGTCATAGAGGATTCTTTTGTAGATATGGAATTTGGAACCGGCGCAGTAAAAGTAACGCCGGCTCATGACCCCAATGACTTTGAAATTGGTAAGAGGCATAATCTGGAGCAGATAAATATACTTGAAGAAGATGCCACTCTTAATTCCAATGCAGGTAAGTATAAGGGGCTTGACCGCTATAAAGCAAGGCAGGAGGTTTTAAGGGATCTGGAATCCCTTGGGTATCTTGCCGGTAAAAAAAATCATATATCATCAGTAGGAATTTGTTCGAGATGCAGCACAGTAGTAGAACCAAGGATTTCAATGCAGTGGTTCGTATCCATGAAGAAGCTTGCAGGTCCAGCTATTAAAGCTGTGAAGGATGGAAGTGTAAGGATAATACCGGAGAAGTGGGAAAAGATATATTTTGATTGGATGGAAAACATTAGGGACTGGTGCATATCCCGCCAGTTGTGGTGGGGGCACAGGATTCCGGTATGGTATTGTAATAATTGCGGAAGGATGATTGTTAGCGAAGAGGAGCCTGCGAGCTGCCCTGATTGCGGTGGAAGCAGTTTCAGGCAGGATAGCGATGTTCTGGATACCTGGTTTAGTTCGTGCCTGTGGCCCTTTGCAGTTTTTGGATGGCCCGAAAAAACAGAGGACCTGGAATATTTTTTCCCGACTGACACACTTGTGACTGCTCATGATATTATTTTTTTCTGGGTTGCACGAATGATTATGATGAGCCTGCATTTCAGGAAAAATATTCCTTTTAAAGAAGTTTTTATAAACCCTCTGGTAAATGATGCTTCGGGTCAGAAAATGAGCAAGTCCAAGGGAAATGTAGTTGACCCAATGGACATAATAGAAGAGAAGGGAGCGGATGTTCTAAGATTTACGCTTGCATCTTTAACAACTCCGGGGAGAAACTTGATTCTGGGTGATGAAAAGATTGAAGGTGCAAGGAATTTTGCCAATAAGATATGGAATGCTTCGAAATTTGTATTATCAAACCTGGATAAAGATATGGATTTTAAAGCCGTTAGCCTGGAGCAACTGAACTTGAATATATGGGATGAGTGGATAGTATCAGGGTTGCACAGGGTGATTAGAGAAGTTGAAAAATATCTTGGCAGGTATAATTTTGCTTTTGCATCAAAACTGCTGGTAAGTTTTTTCTGGAATGATTACTGTGACTGGTATATCGAGTCGGCTAAAGTCAGAATATATCATGGGGAAAATGATAGCGAAAGCAAAAATACGATGTTTGTTTTATGGTATGTCCTTGAAAAATATCTAAGGGTTCTCCATCCTTTTATGCCTTTTGTTACCGAGAGAATATGGCAGAGTATACCGCATGATGGAAAAAGTCTGGCTATAGCTAATTTCCCTGAATTTGAACTAGCGAGGTTAAATCCGGAAGTTGAAGAAAAAATAAAAATTCTTTTTAAAGTAATAACCGAGATAAGGAAGATAAGATCGGATCTAAAAATAAACCCGGCAAAAAAAATTAAAATAAGCCTTGGTGCCGATAAAAAAAATGAATTATTTATAAAAAATAATGAAAGATATATCTGCAGTCTGGCAGGAGTGGCAAAATTGGAGTTTGGGGACTGCGGAGACAAAAAAGGCTACATAAAGACCACTGCCGGCAGGATAGATATTTTTATTTATCTTATCGATGCACTTGATATAGAATTGGAGATAAAGAGGATAGAAGATAGAATAAAGAAAGTAGAGATGGAATCTGAAAAGGGCAGCATCAAGATATCAAATAAAGATTTTATGAGTAAAGCACCTGCCAGTATTATAAAGAAGGAAAAAGATAAACTTGAGCAGGCAGATAAACTACTGGAAGCTTTGAAGGAACAGCTTGCAAGGATAAAGGATATTAACCTATAAATAAGTTGTGAAACTGTGGAATACTATCAGGTATGTAAATATTTGGATGACTGCCTTGTTTTTGGAATAAAATTCGGCCTGACAAGAATAAAAAAAATACTCGAGCTTATGGGCAATCCCCAGAAGAAGGCTGGCTTCATTCATATTGTAGGTTCAAATGGCAAAACATCCACTACAAAGATTACTTCTGAAATATTAAGATACAATGGTATCAGAACGGGTTACTATATTTCCCCTCATATAAACAATTACACAGAAAGGATAGGAATAAACGGAAGAGAAATCTCTAAAGAGAAGTTTTCAGCTGCATTCAACCGTATATACCCTTATATCAGGGAAGTAAATAAAATGAATCTTGACGGACCTCTCACACAATTTGAGATAATCTCTGCAATGGCACTCAAACTGGCTGAAGACGAGAACCTTGAAGCTATGGTGCTGGAGTCAGGGATGGGTGGGAGATGGGATGCTACCAATGTTGTAGATGCTAAAGTAGTAGGGCTCACAGGAGTAAGCCTGGAACATACTTATTACCTGGGAAATACAATAGAAAAAATATCGTCTGAGAAAGTCGAAGTTATAAAGAGCGGCGCGCTTGTCGCAACAACTAGCCTTAATAAAAAAGTAATCGAAGTCTTAAATAAGAAAGTAATTGATACAGGCTCAAGTCTTTTTTTGTATGGTAAGGACTTTAACATTTTAAAAAAAGAAAACCTGGGACTTAATGGATGGCTTCTTGACATTAAAGGAATTAATGGTATTTATAGAAATCTTATGTTGCCTCTTTTAGGACAGTATCAACCTGTAAATATGTCACTTTCTATAGCGCTGTCAGAACTTTATATGAATACCAGGAAGAGAAAATTAATTGATGAAAAATTAAAAGAGGGCATAAGCTCTATAAGAATTATGGGAAGGTTTGAAATCATTAGAAAAGAGCCTCTGGTGATAGTAGATGCCAGTCATAATCCTGAAGGGATAGATGCTCTTGTTAAGAGTATGAATGATTATTTTAAAAATCGCAGGAAAGTAATTATTTTTGCTGTTTTGAAGGATAAGGATTATGAGAGTATGGTTGAAAAAATCATCAGCATAAGTAATGTTTTAATTTTAACCTCAAGTATGAGTAAAAGAAGCCTTGGCCTGGATAGACTTGAAGAGGTGGTAAAATATAAAATAAAGCAATCAGAAGGTATAAGGGAACACCCCATCCAGTTGCACAGTGTGGAGAGTGTTAAAAAATCATTAAAATTTGCTTTAAAAATTTCTGATATAAATGATATTATATGCATTACTGGTTCAATAACAAATTTGGAAAATATTGTAAATTAGATTAATTAGTTTTACAGAATCTTTAAAATAAAAAAGTGTAATTTAATCTGGAGGATTGATGGATTTATTTGAATATTTCGATAAAATTATAGATTTTTTTAATCTACCTATATGGAAGAACCTGTTTTACGGTTTGATTTTTATTCTGGTTTTTGTATGGCTTGCCTTCGTATACTGGACTTATAGAGACGCAAGGCTGAGGAGTGAAAGCATTGCTCCTGCTATTTTCTGGACTCTGGTCGTGCTGGTATTGAATTTCCTGGGATTAATTCTCTATTTGATATTGAGACCACCCGAATTTATAGATGACATAATTGAGAGGGACCTTGAAATTAAGAGAATGGAGATGTTGATTGAAGATAAACAATTGCGATGTCCTGCCTGTGGTAAACCCATAAAAGATGATTTTTTGATATGTCCTTACTGCAGGAAAAAGTTAAAGAATCCATGTATCAATTGCGGTAAACCTCTGAATCTTGACTGGAAGGTTTGCCCGTATTGCAAAACTCCCCAGCAGTAAAAATGGACGGTGCAAGAGTCGGTCAGGTCTTGGGATAAGATTTAAATGTTTAACGGAATAAATTTAAGATACTAATTATATAATAGACAATAGTGGTGTGATGGAAAAGAGCCTTGTCATAATAAAGCCTGATGGTGTCGAGAAAAAGGTTATTGGGAAAATAATATCCCGGATAGAAGCAGAAGGCCTTGATATCGAGAAATTGAAGATGATAAAAATCAGCAGAGATATTGCCTACAGGCATTACCATGAACATAAAGATAAGAGCTTTTTTAACGCATTGATTGCTTATATAACCTCTGGCCCGTCAGTGGTTATGATAGTTAGCGGGAGAGATGCTATCACAAGGATGAGAAATCTTATGGGATCCACGGATTCAAAAAAAGCTGAAAAAGGAACCATAAGAGGTGACTTTGGCGTTGATATTACAACTAATGTAATTCATGGCTCGGATTCAGCAGAGAGTGCCAGAAGAGAAATTGATTTGTTTTTTAAGTAAAATGGTTAAAAGATAACTTTTTTAAAGGTTGCTGATGAATAGAAGAAGAGGAAAAATAGTTTTTTTTATAGTGCTTATTGGAGGTATAATAGGAGCTATTTTAGGCCATGTTTTAAGTGATATGATACCTTTATTAGACGAAGGCCTGAAGGTGGGCACTGATTCTCTCAGCCTTAATTTATATTTAATTGATATAAGTTTTGGAATTCATGTAAATATTACACTGGGAGCGATAATAGGGATACTGATTGCTTTTTTATTGGCTGATGTTGGTAAAAGAAGGTCGTAAAAAAATAATTTTAGCTTCTGCTTCTCCAAGAAGAAGAAAGGTACTTAAACTATTAAAGCTGGATTTTGAAGTAATAAAACCCGGGGGTTTTACAGAGGTGCAGTTTAAAGACCCTTATGTGATGGTTGTCCAGAATAGTATTATTAAAGCAAAAAGTGCTTATAATTATATAAAGGAGAAAAAATTTAAAAAAGGCGTGCAGGATTATCCAGCAGGTTTTTTAATTGCAGGTTTTGATACTGTTGTTTATACGGGTAAAAGAATTCTTGGTAAACCGGTTAATAAAGACCAGGCAGCCAGATTTTTAAGTATACTTTCGGGTAAGGTTCATAAAGTAATAAGCGGGATTTGCATTTTTGATGGTTTTTCTGGTAAATATGATTGTGACACAGAATCTACTGATGTTAAATTCAGGAAATTAACAGAAGAGGAAATCAGAAGTTACCTGGAAAAGGAAGATGTACTGGATAAAGCGGGCGCTTATAATGTATCAGGGTATGGAAGTCTGCTGATAGAGAGGATAAACGGTTGTTTTTATAATATAGTCGGGCTTCCTGTTAATAAATTTGTGGATATGCTAAGAGAATTTGATTTTGATGTTATAAGTTAGTTAAGGAGTTAATAGATGCAGATGTTTGATTTTTTCTTAAATGTTATTGGCAGGGATATGGGAATTGACCTTGGAACAGCAAATACGCTGGTATATGTAAAGGGAAAAGGGATAGTTCTGGAAGAGCCCTCTGTGGTGGCAATTGATAAAGACCGAGGAAGGATACTTGCAGTTGGCAGGGAAGCTAAAATGATGGTGGGGAGAACCCCCGATAATATAATGGCAATAAGGCCTCTTAAGGATGGAGTAATTGCGGATTTTGAAACGACGGAGAAGATGCTGAGATACTTTATACAGAGGGTTCATAAGAATGTAGCTTTTGCAAGGCCAAGGATAGTTATCTGTGTACCATCAGGAATTACTCCGGTGGAAAAGAAAGCAGTGGTTGAGACTACCGAACAGGCAGGAGCAAGAGCAGCATATATAATCGAGGAACCTCTTGCAGCAGCAATTGGTTCAGGTCTTCCTATTGATGAACCGAGGGGCAGCATGATTGTAGACATAGGTGGTGGAACTTCCGAAGTAGCTATTATATCACTTGGTGGAATAGTGGTAAGTCAGTCGTTAAGAATTGGTGGAGACGAAATGGATGAAGCCATAACATATTATTTAAAGAAGGAACATAACCTGTTTTTAGGCGAAATGACTGCAGAGAAGGTAAAGATGGAAATCGGCTCCGCATTCCCGCTTGAAAATGAGGAAAAGATGGAAATAAATGGAAGAGACCTGGTAACAGGGCTTCCCAAAACAATTATTGTGACAAGCCAGCAGATAAGAAAAGCGCTGGAAAAAGTGCTTGGCGATATCGTGAACGCAATTGTTGAAGTGCTTGATGTAACTCCTCCCGAACTTTCTTCTGATATAATGAAAAGAGGTATTGTAATGGCAGGAGGAGGATCATTGCTTAAAGGATTAACGGAAAGAATTAGCAGGGAGACTCATTGTCCGGTATATCTTGCTGAAGACCCCCTGGCAGCAGTGGCCATCGGTGCGGGGAGATGTGTTGAAGACTTTAATACTTTGAAAAAGTATCTTAAATATTCCAAATAACCTGTTTTATATTCAATCAATTATATTTTTAATGTTATAGTGAATAGAAGATTCAGAATTTATATTACCCTTGCTCTAATAATTATTTTATGTCTGGTAATTATTACGGTGAGCTTCAGGCAATCTGAATTACTAGTTACCATAAGAGCCAGGACTCTTGACTTTTTTAAGCCGATTCAGGAGGAGTTTTCTTCCTTTTTTAAGCCATTTCATAATTTTATTAATTCAACAAGAGATTATATAAATTTAAGGGGCAAGTATCTTGATGTTAAGGCAGAAAATTCTGAATTGAGAAAAGAATACAGTGATTATGCGAACCTCAGGATTGAAAACGATGCTTTAAGGAAATTGCTGGGAATAAAACTCAGGGAAGGACATGATACGATATCAGCTCAAGTAGTAGGATTTTATAAGGACAGGGGGCAATCGGAAATCATTCTAAATGCCGGGAGTGGCGAAGGAGTACGTCAGGGAATGGGAGTTATCAATGAATATGGGCTGATAGGAGTTGTTGCTTTAACCGGTGACGATTCATGTAACGTCAGGCTTATAGATGACTCTAAGAGTTCCATTGGAGCAAGAATTCTATCATCAAGACAACTTGGTGTAATAAAGGGCAGCCAGGAAGGGAAAATTACACTGGATTATATTTCCAGCGAGGAAGATGTATTTAAAGGAGATATAATAATAACATCAGAATATGGAAATTTACCGGGAGAAATTCTGATTGGTCGGGTAAGCAGAGTTGTTGATAGTTCCGATAATCCCTATAAGATTATTGAGATAGAGCCTTTTGCTGATTTTAAGAGATTAGAGAATGTATTGATATTGAAGAAATAAAATTAATAATAAGCTTACATATAGCTGACTGGTGTAAATTAAAGTTATGAGAATTTTTTCAAAGTTTCTACATTTTTTTATACTTATAATCTGCTTATTAATCCAGATAGTTTTTTTTGAGTATTTAAAAATGTTCTCTATACATTTTGACCTGGTTATGGTAGCTGTTGTCGCAGTTGCTTTTTTTGACGGCACGATATGGGGAATTTTGTACGGTTTTATAATAGGCATATTAATGGATCTTATGGTGGGAGATGTTGTAGGAATAAGCGCATTTATTTATGCTATAGATGGATTTTTAGTTGACAGATTAATTACCGTAGGCTTTAAATCAAGGTGGCTTGCTTATTTATTAATTGTTTTTTTAGTCACAGAAGTTAATATTTTGCTGGTCAACCTTATTTATTATTTATTTAATTATGAAATTAATTGGCTCAATATGAGTATAAAACTGGCATCGACACCGTTTTTTAATATTATTTTGATGTTTGTTTTGTTCCCCCTTATTAGAAAAAGCTCCGGCAGGAGAAGGGAGATTGAAATTGAATTATAACATAAGGTATAAGATTGTTGTTTATATAATGGTTTTAATATTAATAATACTTATCTTCAGGCTATATTTCCTGCAGGTAATGAGTGGAGAGCTTTATTCCGAGCTGGCAGCCGAGAGTATCACAAGAGAAAAAACCGTGGCGGCTCCCAGGGGGAATATTTATGACAGGAATGGCAAATTGTTGGTCAGGAGTGTCCCTGTTAAGGCTGTAGCCGTTCAGCCTTATATTGTTTTAAAAAATGATAGAGCTATAAATATCTTGAGTGACTGTCTCAATATTCCTTATGCAGATATAAAAAAGAAAATGGAGGATAGTAAGGTTTCTTATATAGAAAGAATTATTCTAAAACAGGATATAGATTACGCCACTGTTATTTATATTGAGGAAAATATAGATAAACTGCCCGGCGTGGAGGTTGTTGATGTTTATTTAAGGCAATATAACTATGGTTCTCTGATGTCTCAACTTCTGGGTTATATAGGAGAGATTAGCAAAGAAAAGTTAAGCTCTGAAGAGTATGATTATAATTATGAGGGCGGGGACCAGGTAGGATGGAGCGGACTGGAAGAAACTTATGAAAATATATTGAGAGGAAGTAAGGGTAAAATAGTATATGAAGTTGACCCTATGGAAATACCTGTAAGTATACTGGAAGAAATCAAGCCAATTAGTGGAGATGATCTTTATCTGACTATTGACATTGATTTACAGAAGTTCGTTGAGGAGGCACTTTATAAATCCATTCTCGAGGTCAGGCAGAAAAAAATTAAGGATACAGATGAGTATTATAATGCACCGGGAGGGGCAGTTGTTGTAATGAGCCCTGAAAATGGGCAGATACTGGCAATGGCAAGTTACCCCACCTATGATCCGGAATTGTTTTCCGGGGGAATCTCGGAAGAGGATTGGAGTTATTTAAATGACCCCGATAATTATTATCCTTTTTTAAACAGGGCCGTTATATCTTTTCCGCCCGGCTCTATATTTAAAGTGGTAACAGCTTATGCCGGCCTTAGTGAAGAAGTTATAAGCAAAGAAAGCAAATTTAACTGTGCAGGAGTGTGGTACGGGCTTGGAGAGGATTTTCCGAAGTATTGCTGGGCAAAATACGGTCATGGGAATCTTAATATTGCAGGAGCCATAAAAAACTCCTGTGATATTTATTTCTATCAGGTTGGTTACGGGCTTTTTAAAAAGCTCGATAATTCAGATGAACTTCTTCAGAGATATTCAAAAATTTTTGGTCTTGGTTCTAAAACAGGCGTGGACCTCCCGGATGAGGAAGAAGGTCTTGTTCCTGATAAAGAATGGAAAGAAGATTATTTTAAAAACCAGGTTGAGAAGTCTGTATGGTTTCCTGGTGATACTGTTAATATGGCAATAGGCCAGGGTGATTTACTTGTAACTCCGCTTCAGATGGCGCAGGTTTTTTCTATTCTGGCAGAGTATGGCATAAAATATGAGCCCCATCTGGTTAAAGAAATAAGGGATAATGAAGAAATTTTGTTTGCAGACAATCTGTCAGTGGAATATCAGGATCTCCAGTTAAATAAGAGCTATATCGAGATGATAGAGGAAGGTTTGATGGAGGTAGTTGAACCGGGCGGGACAGCATACGGAGTTTTTTTGGACTTTCCCATTGATGATATTCCAGTTGCTGCAAAGACTGGTACCGCCGAGTTTTATGGAAGGCAGGATTATGCCTGGTTTGCAAGTTATGCTCCGGTCGATAACCCGGAATATGTAATAGTAGCAATGATTGAAGAAGCAGGCTCAGGGGGAAGCAATGTTGCCCCTATCGCAGAGAGCATATATAGATATTTATTTAATATAGATTAATGATAATTGAGATTTTTTTAATTTAAAAATAAACTCTGGAATTTATATAATTTAATTATGGAAAAAAGAAAAAGTGTAGTTGATTTTGAAGCCTACATTAAAAAAAAGGGAACATTAAAATTTGATTTTTTATTATTCTTTATAGTAATTGCTGTTTCTTCATTTGGGTTGTTGATTATTTACAGTGCAACGAGAGAAACCCTGCCGGGCGGTGTAAGTGACCCTCTTTATTATCTTAAAAGGCAGGCTGCATATCTGGCAATAGGAATTGTTTTAAGTATCGTGGTCCAATTCATCAATTACAGGAAGATTAAGAGATACTGGTGGTTTGTTCTTGTTACAGGCATAGTCGTGCTTGTGATTGTGTTAATTTTTGGTTACGAAGTGCACGGCTCAAAGAGCTGGATAGATTTAAAGTTTACAACTGTTCAGCCTTCAGAGTTTTCTAAAATTTTAATGGTAATATGTGTAGCTGCCGTCATGTCAAAGTGGAGAACGGAAAAAGAGTGCCATATGACATTTAAAAAGGTTATTTTATCCCTTTTAATGGCATTTTCTTTTATAGTATTGGTTTTGCTGCAGCCTGATTACGGTACTGCTTTGATATATTTTATCGTATACATGGGTATGTTATTTTTGTCGGGAGCTAATTTTTTGTATTTTATTTCAATAACAGGATTAACGATAGCTGGTGTTTTCGTTGCTATTAATGCAGGGCTTGTCAAACAATATCAGCTGGACAGGATTCTTGTCCTTTTAAAGCCGGAAGCATATGCAAGTGAAGGTTCCGGCTATAACTTGTTTCAATCCAAGATGGCTATAGGCTCAGGGGGAATTCTCGGGAAAGGTCTCTTTCTTGGAAAACAGACCAATTTGAGTTATGTCCCCGAACATCACACTGATTTTATATTTTCTGTCATAGGAGAAGAGCTTGGCTTTATTGGCGCAATTTGTGTAATAATAGCGCTTGGAATTATTGTCTGGAGATGTTTTTATATAGCTTCAAATTCTTCCGATAGATTTGCCATGCTGCTCAGTTCCGGCATAGGTCTTATAATTTTATCCCAGGTAACAATAAATATAGGTATGACTATAGGAATAATGCCTATTATTGGTATACCTCTGCCATTTTTAAGTGCCGGGGGCTCTAACCTTATAAGCATGTTTCTTGGCATAGGTCTGGTTGAAAATGTCTATGTATGGAAGGAAATTAGAAAAGAGCATGAAATAGCTTTCCAGCATTATAAATAGCGCGGGCAGCATTTAAAAATGTGTTTTAATCGAAAGTGGATATGAATAAAATTAATAAGTTAGACTTTAGTATTCTTGAGGAACTTCTGGAAGGTGTAGAAAAGCCTGGAAGGTATATTGGCAACGAAATAGGCATAAAAAGTAAAAATCCGGACTCCCCGGCTGAACTCTCCAGTATGGTTTTTGTAGCGCTGGTATTTCCCGATATCTATGAGGTTGGAATGTCGAATATTGGTCTCCAGATTTTATACGATATTATAAACAAGCATAAGGATTTCTCGGTGGAAAGAGTATTTTCACCCTGGGTAGATTTTGAGAAAAAACTCAGAGAAAAAAACATAAAACTATTTTCGCTGGAAAATAGAATATTTCTTGATAGCTTCGATATAATCGGATTTACAGTCCAGCATGAGCTTTTATATACAAACATATTGAATATCCTTGACCTCGGAGGGATAAATATAAATTCAAAAGAAAGAGGGAAGGATAACCCTCTGGTATGCGCCGGAGGGCCGGCTATGGTTAATCCCCAGCCCCTTTCAAGATTCGTGGACTTCTTTGTTATAGGGGACGGGGAGGAGGTTAGCATCTCTATTCTAAATATAGTAAAGGAGTATAAGAAAAATAACAGAGAAAAGAGATGGTTTTTAAATGAAGTTAGCAGGCTGGATGGATTATACGTTCCCGAATTTTACAGGTTTTATTATTACGATGATGGAAGGGTTAAAAAATTTGAGCCTGAAATTAAAGTAAAGAAAGCAGTGGTCAGGGATTTGAATAAATATAAAGTTGTTACAGACCCTGTCATACCGAACATAAAAACAGTACATGACAGATTTGTAGTAGAAATTATGAGGGGGTGCGGCAGGGGCTGCAGGTTCTGTCAGGCTGGATTTATTTACAGGCCTGTAAGGAAAAGGAAAGTTGAAGATCTTATAAAATATAGTGTTGAGGGGATTAAGAATACGGGATATGACGAAATCTCCTTTCTATCACTCTCCTCGTCTGATTATGGAAAAATAGAGCAGTTAATTGAGGGTGTAATAAATTCATTAAAATCAAAAAGATTATCAATATCATTGCCTTCTCTGAGGTTGAACAGCTTTAACCTGAAGTTGCTTGAGCTCATTCAGGGAGGCAGGAAATCAGGTCTTACCTTTGCACCTGAATCAGGCAGCCAGAGGATGAGGGATATAATTAATAAAAATATCAGTGAAGATGAGATGCTTGAGTGTATAAAAATGGCTTTTGGCAGAGGCTGGGAAAGAGTCAAGCTTTATTTTATGATAGGGCTGCCCTTTGAAAACAGGCAGGATATCATTCAGATGTCTGAACTTATAGGAAAAACAATAATGGCTGCAAAAGGGAAACTTAGTGGTAGAAAGCTATCAAGATTAAGAATAAATATCAGTATAAATGTATTCTGTCCCAAACCTTTTACGCCTTTTCAGTGGGTGGGGCTTGACAAACCTGAAATTCTCTATGATAAGTTTAAATATATTTTAAATAATGCCCGGAAAAGGTATGTAGATATAAAGTGGGCTGACCCCTACAGGGCTATGGTGGAATGCGCACTTTCAGTAGGAAATCAGCTTGTTGGAGATGTTATAGAAAATTCATGGAGGAGTGGCGCCAGGTTTGATAACTGGTCAGATTTCTTTAATTTTGATATCTGGAAAGAAGCTTTCAAAAAAGCAGGCCTGGATATTAATTTTTTCACCACGAGAGGATTTTCCGATGATGAGATACTGCCGTGGGATTTTATTGATATAGGTGTAAAAAAAGATTTTTTGCGCAGGGAATATGAAAAATCAAAGAAATTTATCTAATAATGGCATAAGATTTAAGTTTTATAAAAAAGGTGAATTCAGGTACCTTTCCCATCTTGATATTTCAAGGTTTATAATCCGGGCTTTAAATAGGGCTAATTTTGAGGTAGTTTACAGTCAGGGGTATAATCAAAGGCCGAAATTGAGTTTTAGTCAGCCGACTCCTCTTGGCATAGAAAGTATGGCAGAGTATGCAGATGTGGTTCTTTGTAATGATGTTAAAGAAGATGAATTTAGAACAAGGATTAATAGAGAGCTAAAACAGCAGGTTCAGGTCACCGAAGTAAGAAGAATTATTGAAAAAAAAGATAAACTGATGAATGAGATAGGATTAAGCTTATATATTTTTACGCTGGATTCAGAATGCTCTAATAAAAGTCTGATTGATAGGTTTTATAAAGAGATAGATAAAGGATTGATTAAGGGGTCCTTTTTTTATGATTCCATCTTTGATTATAAGGTGGCATCTCAGGGAGAGGAGAATAATATTATTCTGCTAAAAATCTTTGGATATGCTAAAATTTTTAAAGAAAAAAATAACCAGTTTTTTAAGTTTAATGACTTTTACATTTTTTTAAAGGACTGGCTGAAAGAATATAAAATTAAGGTTAAGAGAACAAGAAAAGAAGAACTATTTATATTACAGGGGGGCGATCTTAAAACCCCGATGGAAGTAATTGAGAGATAGTCTGGCTTGATATTAAAGGAGAATGAAAAATTGGATAAAGAGTTATTAATAAGTTCAGATAGAAATGAGACGAGAGCTGCTATTTTAGAATCGAAACAGGTAACTCAGCTTTATTTTGAGCGAAGAAGCAGGAAATCGCTGGTTGGGAATATTTACCTTGGTAAGGTTAAGAATGTTCTTCCGGGACTGGATGCAGCTTTTGTTGATATAGGTGAGGATAAAAATGCTTTTCTATATGTTAATGAAGTTGGGTTTAGTGATGATATAGATAATGAGGCAGAAATCCCGAGGAAGATACAGTATATACTCAAGCAAAATCAGATGATTCTGGTGCAGGTTACAAAAGACCCAATGAAAACAAAGGGTGCGAGGCTAACCACATTTATATCTATTCCGGGCAGATATCTGGTTCTTGCGCCATTTAACAGGGGCGTCGGAGTCTCAAGAAAAATTTCCGGTGATGATAGAGATAAACTGAGAGAAGCTGTGGGGACCATAAGTAATGGAGAAGAATATGGATTAATTGTAAGAACAGCAGCTAAAGAATCCGATAAAGCCAGATTGAAAAAAGACCTGAGGCAGCTTGTTAAAAAATGGAATTATATAAAGAAAAGAGCTTCCAGCCTGAATAAACCCGAGCTGATTTCAAGCGAATATTCATTAATAATTAAATTAGTGCGGGATATATTCTCGGAAGAGTTCAGTGCTATATATGTGAGCAAGAGAGTAATAAAAAGGGAGATCGAGCAGTATCTCAGGTCTATTGGAGTCAGGTTTAATAATATAATTGTGCATCATGGTGATGAAGACCTGTTTGATGCTTTCAATGTCAATGAAGTTATAGAAAGCGCTCTTGAGAGAAAAGTATGGTTAAAATCAGGTGGTTTTATAGTAATAGACCATGGTGAAGCCATGACAACGATTGACGTTAATACTGGTAAATATACCTCAAGCAAGAGTTCAGCACATACGATATTAAGGACCAATCTTGAAGCTGCTGAAACAATTGCCAGCCAGGTGAGGCTGAGAGACATCGGCGGGATAATAGTTATTGATTTTATTGATATGGCAAGCGAAAAAGACAGGAAAAAGGTGTATAACAGATTCACACAATGTCTTGCAAATGACCCTACAAAAACCGAGGTCCTTCACTTCTCGAAATTGGGGCTTATCGAGATGACCAGGAAGAATGTTTCGGATGGAATTCTTGGCACACTATGCAGGGTCTGCCCTGAATGTTCGGGTTCTGGATTTGTAAAGTCCGAGGAAACCATAAAACTGGAGATAGAGAGAAAAATAAGAAAGCTTGCGAGGGAAAGTCTCTCAAAAGGTTTTTTAATTAAATTAAATCCTACAATTGCAGCACAGATTATTGGCTCTGATGGGAAAAATTTGAAACATATTGAAAATATAACCAAAAAATATATCAATATACAGGGAGATTCGAAATTACCACTGGATTCTTTTCTGCTGGTTGCAGAAGGCTCGGTTGGTGATATAAAGCAGGCATCACAACCATTTAAGGTGGGAGATGTACTGAATCTTGTTGTTGAGGAGCCATATCTGCATAATAAAAATGATGCCATATCAAGAATTAACGGTTACGTGGTTCAGATTATTGAGGGAAGTAAGTATATCGGGCAGAGGCTGAAAGTTGAAATTAAGTCTGTGTCAAAGACAAGTGCGGTTGCAGTGATACAGAAGTAGAGATTTATGAGGGGAAAAGTTATCTGTTGTAACGGGAATTTCTGATATTAAATTTTTAAATGTTAAATTGACAGGGTAACGTTGCATATGTTAATATTGCACTCTGTAACTGGAAGCGACAATGGAGGATTAAAATTTACGCAATAATTACAAGTGGCGGAAAACAATATAAGGTAGAAGAAAATAAAGATATAATAGTGGACAGGATAGAAGGCAAAGAAGGTGATAAGGTTACTATTCCGGAAGTTAACCTTATAAGTGATGGCGGCAAAGTAAAAGTCGGTAAGCCTTTTGTTCCTGAAGCCGGAATAGATGCCACTATAAAGGAACAGGTAAAAGGTGATAAAGTAATAGCCTTTAAATATAAGCCCAAAAAGAGGTACAGGAGAAAGGTGGGGCACAGGCAGTTACTTACAGTATTACATCTGGATAAGATAAACATAAAGAAATAACGGATAAAAGAGGTGTAGGAAATGTCCAGTAAAAAAGGTGCAGGAACCAGCAGAAATGGCAGGGATAGCAACCCGAAATATCTGGGTATAAAAAAATTCAGCGGACAGACCGTAAATGCCGGGAATATTATAATCAGGCAGAGGGGAACTAAATATAAACCGGGATTTAATGTAGGTCTCGGTAGAGACCATACCCTTTTTGCTCTGGCTGATGGAAGAGTTGAATTTGTAAAAGGCGGCAAAACAGGGAAATCAGTAAATATTATTTCTGACTGATTTTGTCAATAAGATTAAGTATCTCAGTAATTCCTCATATATAGGCCTGACTCACTGGCTTAAAACATTTATAGCAGGATAACTTATAAGCAAGCATAATTGTGTCTGTTCAGATATTTGACAGTTTTTTAAATAAGAATCTTAAAATCTTCATAGCAGACCGGCATAATGCAAAATAACTCCAAGTACTCCTGCTCCCAGGATGACAATTATCGGGTGTATTCTGGATAGAAGCAGGGCTAAAAGGCTTAAGGCGGTAATTATTATAGTAACTGGATTAAAGACTTCTATAAGGCTGCTTAAAGAAAATGAATTTAATAAATCCCTGATTTCTTTTCCCTCCACAATGAAAGTATTACCTGCTACGAATATAGCTGCCTGTATAATCAGTGCAAGAACTATCGGTTTTATTATGCAGATAGTTTGTTTTACGATTAGACTCTGCTGGAATCTGGTAAAATAATAATATACGACAAGGATTATAACCAGTGATGGGATAACGACTCCTGTGGTTGCTGCTAGCGCTCCCGGAATCCCCCCCATTTTATAGCCTATGAAAGTCGCGGCGTTTATGGCGATAGGACCGGGTGTCATTTCTGAAATAGATATAATATCTACAAATTCCTGAACGGTGAGCCAGCTGTTTGAAGCCAGCTCCCTTTCAATAAGAGGAATCATTCCGTATCCTCCGCCAAAGGAGAATAAACCGATTTTTAGGAAGGTGAGAAATAAGTCTAAATAAATCATCCTGTTTTTCCCCTTTTAATTTTAAATAAATAAATTACAAAACCCAGTATAATTCCTGAAATAATAACGTAGATGGGATGAACCCCTGCAATAAGAATCAGAATGAGGGCAATAATTGTTATAAAAGGACTTATTTTATCTTTGATGCAGGTTTTTCCTACCCTGATTGCTGCAACAATCAGAAGAGATACAACAACAGAACTTATTGCTTTAAAGGCTGCTCTAACAACGCTTATATCTATAAAATATGAGAATAATTTTGCCACTATGATAATTACAGAAAATGATGGAATTGTTACACCAAGAAGGGAAAGGAGAGCTCCGGAGTATCCTCCTATTTTTCTGCCAATAAATATTGCTGAGTTTATTGCAATAGCACCGGGGAACGACTGGGAAATAGCTAAAATGTCTATAATTTCATTCTGTGAGATCCAGCCTTTTTTCTCCACTATCTCCCGTTCGATTAAGGGTATCATTGCAAAACCCCCACCGAAAGTAAAACTTCCTATTTTAAAGAATGTCCAGAATAGTGATAATTTTTTCTTCATAATTCATTAATTTTATCATATATGTCATCATTAGATATAAGGCAATAAATCACTTATGTTCAAATGATGAAATAATTGATATTTTTTAATCATACGGTATCTTATCATAAGTATGGGTATTAATCTGTTATATATTTAATAGCTTTTTTAAAAGCGGTATTTTATTTGCTTGACTGTATAAATTCTTTCTGTAATATTTAGGTAAAATATTTTATTAATATTTTTTTAACTATTCAATTAACGGAGATTGTTTATGAAGGGAAAAATGAAGGCTCAGTTATTTTACGGACCAGGTGATGTCAGGTTTGAGCGCATAGATATACCAAAAATAAAGAGCAACGAAGTCCTTGCAAGAATAAAGAGCGCTCTTACATGTGGTTCCGACCTCAAGACTTACAGGAGAGGGCATCCTACGATGATAGAAAAGGCTTCAGTTTTTGGGCATGAGTGGTCCGGTGATATTGTAGAAAAAGGAAGTGAAGTTAAGGATTTTGAAGTAGGGGACAGAATAGTGGCAGTCAATAGCGTGCCCTGTTACAATTGCTATTACTGCAGGCTTGGCAGATACTCTCTATGTGAAAATCTTGTTTATAATAACGGTGCCTATGCAGAATATATAAAAGTACCGGGTGACATACTGGAGAAAAATACATATAAGATACCGGGAGAAATAAAATACAGGGAAGCTGCTTTACTGGAGCCACTTGCATGTGTGGTTCACGGCGTAGAGGAATCTTACATTAATGAAGGCAACACCGTGGTAATAAATGGAGCCGGACCGATAGGTTTAATGTTTGTAGCGCTTGCAAAATTAAAAGGCGCTGTAGTTATATCTGTCGACCTGTCGGAGGAAAGGCTGGGATATGCAAAAGAATTTGGTGCGGACTATGTTGTCAATGTTAAGGACGTAGATGACCAGGTTCAGGCGGTTAAAGAATTAACCGAAATGGGGAAAGGAGCCGACATAGCAATTGATGCTACGGGAGTTCCGGAGGTATGGGAAATGGCTATCCGCATGGGAAGGAAAGGAGCCCTTATAAATCTTTTCGGGGGCTGCATGCCGGGTACCTCTATAAATATTGATACATCATTGATTCATTATTCCGAGCTTACTATAAAGGGTGTATACCACCATACTCCCGAATATGTTAAAAAAGCTTTTGATTTAATAACTTCGCGCAGTATTAACGCAGAGAAATTCATTACTGCGGATATGCCTCTTGAGAAATTGGTTGAAGCCCTGGAGTTTATGGGTCATCAGAAAGGCATAAAATATAATATTTTAACTTAGCTGATTATTATGAAAGCTTTATTTTGCTTCAGTGAGAATGATTTCAGGCTGGAGGAAATAGACAAGCCGGAAATAAAAAAAGATGAGATGCTGATAGAAATGGAATATACAGGTTTGTGCGGTTCGGATATTATAAAAATCTTTGACCCTGCTATAAAAAAGCCTTCAGTTTTTGGTCACGAAGTTGTTGGAAGAGTGGTTGAAACGGGAGAAGATGTAACTGGATTTAAGACGGGCGATATGGTTGTTGCAGCTCATCATATACCCTGTTACCAGTGTCATTATTGTCTTCATGGGAGTCATTCGATGTGCAGGCATTTTAAAGAAACAAATATATACCCTGGCGCTTTCAGCCAGTTTATAAGATTGTCTGCAGAGCATATTAATTATACTACTTTTAAGGTACCTCCGGGCACAGGCCCGAAGGAGGCGCTATTTATGGAGCCACTTGCATGTTGTATAAGAGCTATTGATAAAGTAAATTTTTTAAAAGGCGATTTTTTTGCTGTGGTGGGGACTGGAGTCATGGGGATGCTGTTCATACAGCTTATTAAACTTTTTAAGGGCAGAGCTATAGCTATCGATATTGATGAGGACAGGCTGTCTCTGGCAGGTAAATATGGGGCAGAATATACCATAAACCCATTAAAGTCTGATATTCAGAAAAGAATTAAAGATATTACAGACATAGGTGCTGATGTTGCTGTATTAACTGTGACAAATAGTGATTCACTGGGTAAAGCCATTGAGTATCTGAGGGATGGCGGTATAGCTATTATCTTTGCAGCTTCAGGTAAATCAAGCATGATAGAGATTGATTTTGAAAGCTTGTACAGAAGGGGGATTGCTATAATTAGCTCATATTCAGCTACACCCGAAACTCTGAAAAGTGCTTATGAGATAATAACTAAAAAAGAAATTGATTTATCTCCTTTAATATCTGAAGCCATACCCCTTGTGGATTTTAAAAAGGGGCTGGACCAGATGATGCAGAAAAAGATATTTAAAGCAATTTTTAAAATTTAAATCATAAGAATTGCGGCGTGCCCGGGTGTAAAAAATTTTAGATACGGCCGTTAAATGATATAAATTGTAAAACCAGTATTAATCTGGAGTAGATATGTTTTTAGATGAAGCAAAAATCAATGTAAAAGCAGGGAATGGCGGGAACGGAATGGTATCTTTTTTTAAATTAAAGGGTGGTAAAAAAAAGCAGGCAAGTGGCGGCAATGGTGGTAGAGGCGGAGATGTGGTGATAAAAGCATATGATAGTCTTAGTACATTATACATTTTTGGGAAAAAGATACATTATAAAGCGGAAAATGGTAAAAGTGGCCGGTCAAATAATAAAAAAGGAGAAGATGGCAGAGATTTAATCATAAAAGTCCCAGCAGGAACTATAATTAAAAATATTGAAGGAGAAATAATTGCAGATCTTGATAGTTCCGGAAAAGAAATAATTATTGCTGAAGGAGGCGAAGGTGGCAGGGGAAATGCAAGCTTTGTATCTTCTAAAAGGAGATTTCCTGCGTTTGCCGAAAAGGGTGAGGAGACAGAAGATTTATGGATTAATCTTGAGTTGAGACTCATAGCGGACGTATCTCTGGTCGGTTTTCCTAATTGCGGGAAATCTACGATAATAAGTCGTGTTTCTGCAGCAAGACCAAAGATAGCAGACTATCCCTTCACTACGCTTGCTCCTAATTTAGGAGTCGTAACTGTTAATGATGAGAATTTTGTACTGGCAGATATGCCGGGTCTTATCGAAGGTGCCCATAAGGGTGAAGGGCTTGGTGATAGATTTTTAAGGCATATAACACGTTCTTCATTGCTTGCTATAGTTCTTGATGGAGAAAAGATTCTTGGTGCAAGAAAAGATGTCACAAAAGATTTCGATATTTTAAGAGAGGAAATAAGACTATATAATAAGGATTTATATGAAAAAGACTATATAGTTTTAATAAATAAAATTGACTTAATCGGAGATAATGGTAAGTTAAATAAGATAAAAAAGGTTCTTGAAAAAAAAAGCGGGAAGAGCGTTTTTTTAATATCTGCAATTACCGGCATAGGGATTAATGAGCTTGTATGGAGCATTCACAGTAAAATAAAAGAACATAAGGGGAAAATTTATGGCAGAGAAGATGCAGATTATCCCGAGGATAAAAGGGTACGGATTTATAAATTAAGTGATAAGCAGAAAGAAAAAAGTAAAATCGAAATTCTAAAGAGAAAAGATGATTATATTATTAAAAATAAAGAGCTTGAAAAAATGGTAGCTATGACTGATCTGGAAAATGAGGAAGCCCTTGATTATTTGATAGAAAGAATTAAAAAGACAGGAGTTGCCGATGTACTTAAAAAAAGAGGCGTAAGCGAAGGAAGCACGGTAATTATTGGAAAGCTTGAATTTTTATTTAAAGAGTAATTTTTTAAAGCAGTGAGATGGATAACAGGACTGATTATTTTAAAAATTTTAAAAGACTGGTTGTAAAAATAGGTTCAAGCAGCCTTACTTCAAAAAAAGGTGTCATTGATAAAAATGCCATAAGAAGATTTGTAAATGAGGTCAGCTCTCTTGTGGAAGAAGGGAAAGAAGTAATGGTTGTAACGAGCGGCGCTATTGCAGCAGGTCTTGAAAGCTTGGGCATAAAAGGGAAACCGGAAGATATGGCGCTGCTTCAGGCTGCTGCCTCGGTAGGTCAGGTTGAGCTTATGAGCCTTTACAGCAGTTTATTTGTCAAAAACAATATAAAAATAGGGCAAATACTCCTGACACATGAAGATACAACAAGGAGGAAACAGTATCTTAATATAAGGAATACTATAAGGACTCTGATTGACTTACATATTGTCCCGGTTATTAATGAAAACGATAGTGTAGCGGTAGACGAAATAAAGTTTGGGGATAATGACCGGCTGGCTGCTATGGTAGCTGTTCTCGCTGAAGCAGATGCTCTGGTAATCTTAACTGATATTGAAGGAATGTATGACAGAGACCCGAGGATTTACAGTGATGCAAAATTGCTCTCTTATATAGATAGAATAGATAAGGATATAGAAGATGCAGCCGGAGATATAGGTTCAACTTATGGTATTGGTGGAATGAGGTCCAAGATAAAAGCAGCAAGAATCTGTTCTTTCTCGGGCATAAAGACTGTAATTGCAAGCAGCAGGGAGAAGGATATTTTAAAGAGAGTTATTTCTGGAGATGATGTAGGAACTTTTTTTGTTCCCCGCTCTGCAAAGAAAGTAAAAAGCGTGAAAAAATGGATAGCATTCGGGAAAAGAACCAGGGGTATCATAGTGGTTGATAAAGGTGCGGAAGAAGCCATATTAAATAAAGGTAAGAGCATCCTGGCTGTTGGAGTCGTCGAGGTAAGCGGAAGATTTAATAAAGGAGATACTTTAAAGGTCAACTCAACTGATGGCAGATTAATCGCGAAGGGCATAAGCAATTTTTCAAGTGAGGATATAGAAAAGATAAAGGGCAAAAATAAAAGTAAAATTTTGTCAGAATTCGGTATTTCTATGTGTGCTGAGGTTATCCACAGGGATTGTCTGGTTGTTTTTAATGAATAATTTGATTGACTGTTTTGTGTTATAATAACTTTAAAAAACTGGAGGAGTAGATGGATGCAGTACTGGAAATAGCAAAGAAAGCCAGAGAAAGTACAAGATTTATTTCCAATGCGGGGACAGATGTTAAGAATAAGATACTTTCTGATATCTCAAAATATATAATTGGAAACGTAGAGGAGATTGTAGAAGAAAATAAAAAGGATATGGAAATATCCCGTAGAATGGGAATTTCAGAGAGTCTTATGGACAGACTGAAGTTTGACAGGGAAAGAATAGAAAAAAAGGCCGGGAGTATAGATAAAGTCATAAAGTTCAATGACCCTGTTGGAGAAGTGATTTCTGGATATAATCTGGCGAATGGTATGATTTTAAAAAATATAAGGGTGCCGCTGGGTGTCGTTGGAATAATATATGAAGCGAGACCCGAAGTAACTATTGATGCGACTGTTTTGTGTCTCAAGGCAGGTAATTGCATAATTTTAAGAGGGAGTTCTCATGCCCTTAATACCAATATAAAAATAGTTGAGATAATAGGTAGAGCTTTAAAAAATAATAATTTTCCTGAAAGTGTTGTTCAGATTTTACCATCTGCCGAAAGGGAAGATGTAACAAAGCTGATGCAGCTAAGGAAGTATATAGATGTTCTTATCCCTCGAGGAGGCAGGAGCCTTATTGAAAGTGTAGTTATGAATTCAAAGATACCTGTTATTGAAACAGGCATAGGGAACTGTCATATTTATATTGATAGCATACTTGGAAACCTGAGCATGGATGTAATTGCAGATATAGTTTTGAATTCAAAGATCCAGAGGCCGAGTGTGTGTAATTCGGCCGAAAAATTGCTGGTTCATGAAAGTGTTGCAGGAGCAATCTTGCCTTTTGTACTTAAGAAACTTGAAGATAATAATGTAAAGCTCCTCGGATGTTCTTTAACAAAAAATATTTATCCTGATGTAGAACTGGCTTCTGAGGAAGATTGGTACGAGGAATATCTGGATTATAAAATGGCGGTTAAGGTTGTAAATAGTGTCGAGGAAGCTGTGTCACATATAAATAAATATGGCTCTCATCATACTGAATCTATAATAACGTCAAGTTACGAGAACTCTATTTATTTCACTCAGGGAGTGGATTCATCTACGGTTTTTGTAAATGCTTCAACGCGATTTACAGATGGTGAGCAGTTTGGACTGGGTTCAGAAATGGGTATAAGCACCCAGAAACTCCACTGCCGTGGTCCAATGGGACTAAGGGAACTTACAACTAATAAATTTATAGTATTTGGTAGTGGTCAGGTAAGGGAGTAGATTGAAAAAAACAAGTAAGGGTTACAAAAAGATTGGTATTATGGGGGGAACTTTTAACCCAATTCACCACGGGCATCTGGTTACTGCCCAGGAGGCTCTAAGTCAGTTTAGTCTTGATAAAGTAATTTTTATACCTACCGGAAATCCTCCCCATAAAATAGCAGATAGGATAGCCAGTGCTGAAGACAGGTATATTATGACTGTTATTGCCACTTCTTCAAATAGTAATTTTTTTGTTTCAAGGATAGAAATAGATAGAAAAGGTCAATCTTACACCAGGGATACGGTTCGCGAACTTAAAAAAATATACGGTGGCGATTCACAGCTCTTTTTTATAACAGGTGCAGATGCTATACTGGAAATACTAACCTGGAAGGATACGGATGAAATTGTATCCATGTGTAAATTTATAGCAGCGACCAGGCCGGGATATAATATGGCCCGTCTGGAAGATTTAAAGAAAAGATTATTCGGAAATAAACCTTTGGCAAGCAAAAAGATATTTGTAATGGAAATACCGGCCCTTTCTATTTCTTCAACTGATATAAGAATTAGATTAAGGGAAAATAGGCCGATAGATTATTTAGTTCCCGAGGGGGTTAGTAATTACATATTAAAACATGGACTATATAAATAATCTGGAATTGGCAGTCGACCAAAAAGAGCATCTGAAAGTAGTTGACAGTAAGATTAGAGAAGTAATGCCTGAAAAGCTATACAGGCATTCTTTAAATACCCTTGAATATGCAAACGAAATCAGCAAAAGATTTCTGCCTGATATTGATTTATACCGTCTTAGCGTTGCATGTATCCTGCATGATTATGGCAAAATTTTTAGCTATGAGGAACTATTAAGGACAGCAAAAGAAAATAGGCTTGAAATAACTGATTTTGAACTAAACACACCGCCTCTTCTGCATAGTTTTGCAGGTGATTACCTGGTTTGTAGAGACTTTGGTATCAATGATGATAAAATATTGAAATCAATAAAGTTCCATACGATCGGGTATTGCAATATGAGCCTGGAGGATAAGATTTTATTTATTTCCGATAAGGTTGAGAGAAGCAGAAATTATGAGGGTGTAGAAAATTTGAGAGCTATAGCCGATAAAAATATAGATTTATGTCTATTAGAAGTTTATAAAAATACTATAATATACGTTGTAGGAAGTAATAAGTTGTTGCATCCTGATAGCGCCAGAATTTGGAATAATATTTGTGGAGGTATTTAATATGTCTTTTTATGATGGAAATAAAAGATCAGGTGAAAACGAACCTGAAGATGAGGATTTTTATGAACTCAGACACGGGAAAAAAGAAGACGATGATTCTATGAATGATTTCTTGAAAAATGAGGACTTCGAACTCGAAGGATATGAAGAAAAAGAGGAAGAATCTGAGGAAAGCGGGGAAAGCGAGGGATTAAGGAGTAAGAGGATAAAGCAGAGGAGGAGAAGAAGAAATACTATTTTTAAAATAGTTGCTATATTGCTTGTCCTGATCCTCGCTGCCGTAGCGGTTGTTTTCTGGCTTGTTCCATGGATTAAGGGCAGATTTTTTACCGAGTCAGAAATACCTGAAGAAGAAAGGATAACAGTACCGGAATCCCTTATACTTGGAGATGATGTTAATATAGTTTTTTCATGTGCCGGAGAGAATCTTCTTGAGCCGGAAATAAGCTCAATAATACTTTCCAGTTATTATACCAGCGGAAATAAATTAATATCATTATGTATACCTCCGAGAACTCTTATGGATATACCCGGTTTTGGCGCGGAGACAGTGGGCAATTCAGTAAATATAGGAGGAATGGATCTGCTCGACCTTTCACTGGAGAACAACCTTGGAATGGATATAGAAGTAGATTACCATATACTTTTTGATGTTTATAATACTGTAAATAAATTAGGAGGTATAGATATTGAGTTAGACGAAGAAGTACTGGTAAAAAATTATGATGATGGCTCAACTTTTAAAATGGAAAAGGGCAGCAACCTTCTGGACGGGGCAGAAACATTAAATTTCTTAAAGTATTTCAGTGGAATAGAGAAGGATGTTCCGGTAGAAAATATTGTAAAACAGAAGTTAGTCATAGATGCAATTATTAAAAAAATTGTAGGAGCAAATGAGGAAGAATTTTCGAGCAATCTAAACTCTATCGAAGATTTTATCGATACTAACTCAAGTATGGAGGACAGGTTAAAAATATTTGCTGTGCTCTCGAATTTAGAGCCCGCGAATAATAATGTTTATAATCTGGATGTAACACCTTCAGAAGATCCCGGGGTAGAAGATGTAATCTATATACCGCAGAATATATCAAAGCTTGCTGAAATCTTTAGCAAGGATGAAATACCGGAAGAAGAGGAGACCGATGATTTTACATCAACTATTAAGATTACAATACTGAATGGCGCCTATGATTCTCCTGAAGCATTCGGGCTTGCAGGAAATACTTCGGAAAGTCTTAAAGGTTTAAAGTTTGAAGATGGCACGAATAAATATGAGATAGTCGAGGTGGGCAATTCTCAGGATATATATGATAGTACACAGATTTTAATTTATTCTCCTGACACAAATAAGCTGGCTGCAGCCGATGACGTAAGGGAGTTCATCGGGACAGGTGCAATCAATATAAGAGAAGATGAGATATCGAATTCTGATATTATATTAATTTTAGGTAAGGATTATCTGGCTCTGTTAAATGAACCTGCTCAGGTTGAGGAGGAAGAAAGCCTTGCAAAGATTATAGTATTAAACGGTGAGGGCACTACCAAACTTGCAGCAACTGTTACTGATATAATTGATGATTATCTTAATTCCGGGGGAGAAAGAGTCATAATGATGGAACCAAAAGATGCGGATAATCACGATTATACACAGACCAGGATAACTATATTTTCATCCGGAGAGGGGATAAGCGAGCTGGCACAGAGCATCCAGGAAAGGCTGGGTGTGGGTGTAATAGAATATTCGGAAAATAATGTAGATAATGTGGATATTAGCATAATAGTGGGGAGTGATTATACAAATCAGTGATAAGAAGGATGTAAAAAAAATTACCGTAAAGCCAAAATTGAGAGATATGGTTAAAATTGTCAGGAAAGTTGCCAGGATAGCTGATGAAAAGAAGGCAGATTATATAAAGATTCTGGATGTTAGTTCGAGACTTGTTATCACTGATTACTTCATAATAATAAGTGCGAAAAATACCAGATTAGCAAGAAGAATAGAAGAGGAAATCCGTATCTATCTGAAGAAAAGTAATCTGATGCCGATTAATGTCAGCGGATTATCTGAAGGTAGATGGATATTAGCTGATTACAATTACTTTGTAATTCATATTTTTATAAATGAGCTAAGGGAATATTACGAGCTTGAAAGGCTCTGGAGAGATTCCAGGGAAATAAAGTGGGATAAAGTTTAATTTATTATCAGGGGAAGGTTTATAATTGGAAAAAAAGAATTTAAACGAGTTCTATAATCCGGCGGAAATAGAAGATAAATTAATCAGGAAGTGGGAAAAGGAAAAAATTTACTCCCTGAGGTCTTCTAAAGATGACCCGAAGTATTATTTGCTGGAAATGTTTCCTTATCCATCCGGTGAGCCCCATATGGGACATGCAAGAAACTATACGATTGGCGATGTAGTTGCAAGAGTGCTTCACAGGAAAGGGTACAATATACTTCACCCGATTGGTTTCGATGCATTTGGACTTCCTGCGGAAAACGCAGCTATAAAAAGTGGGTTGCATCCAAAGGAGAGCACCATGTCTAATATCGATAAGATGAGGAAGGCTCTCAAGCGGATGGGGATGAGCTATGATTTTAATGATGAAATAATAACTTCCGAACCTGATTATTATAAATGGACACAGTGGTTTTTTTTATTGTTTCACAAAATGGGGCTGGCTGAGAAAAAGGAAGCGCCGGTTAACTGGTGCAATTCCTGCCAGACAGTTCTGGCTAATGAGCAGGTAATTTCAGGTAAGTGTGAGAGGTGCGGCAGTCCGGTTGAAAGGAGAAGGCTCTCTCAATGGTTTTTTAAAATAACAGATTATGCGCAGAGGCTTCTTGACGATATGGAGCTTCTGGAAGAAGGATGGCCCGAAAGAGCACTTAATATTCAGAGAAACTGGATTGGAAGGAGTGAGGGCGCAGTTGTTAATTTTAAACTCGAAGGTTCCGATGGTATAGATATTCCTGTATTTACTACAAGACCAGATACTTTGTTCGGAGTTACCTTTTTTATACTTGCTCCCGAGAATCCACTTGTAGATAAAATCGTTGAATCCGGAATATATAAAAAGGACGTTGATAATGCCAGGAGTATGATTTCAAGACAGACTGAAATTGAACGGGGTTCAACTGAAGTTGAAAAGATAGGATGTTTTACAGGGAGATATGTTATAAATCCACTAAATGGTGATAAGGTACCGATATGGATTGCCAATTATGTACTTATGGAATACGGTACAGGTGCTATAATGGCAGTTCCTGCCCATGACGAGAGGGATTTTGAATTTGCATCCAAATATAAAATTCCCATAAAAGAAGTAATATCACCTGACGGGAAAAGCAATCCTGCAATAACGGATGTTTACACTGGAGAAGGCATAATGGTAAATTCGGGCAGATTTAGCGGGATTGGCTCGGAAGAGGGAAGAAAAGAAATTATTGCGTATCTCGAAAAAAATAATATTGGAAAATTCAGTGTGAATTATAAATTAAAAGACTGGCTAATTTCGAGGCAGAGATACTGGGGCGCTCCGATTCCTGTTGTTTATTGTGATAAGTGCGGAATTGTTCCTGTACCGGAAAAGGATTTACCGGTAGTTCTTCCCTATAACGTAGATTTTAAACCCAGGGGGTTATCACCTCTTTTTTATAGTGACGAATTCGTAAATACAACCTGTCCAATATGCGGGGGTAAGGCGAGAAGAGAGACAGATACTATGGATACGTTTGTTTGCTCTTCCTGGTATTTTTTAAGGTACTGCAGCCCTCATAATGATAAAGAAGCTTTTGACGGAAAGGAAGTGGAATACTGGATGCCTGTGGACCAGTATATAGGAGGGATAGAACATGCCAGTATGCATCTTATATATGCAAGGTTTTTTACCAAGGTTCTTTATGATTATGGTCTGATTGGATTTAAGGAACCTTTCATAAAGTATTTTCCTCATGGTGTTGTGAACCTAGGTGGCCAGAAAATGTCAAAATCAAAGGGTAATATAGTCAATCCTTCTGAAATTTATAATCGATATGGTGCGGATACATTAAGATTGTATATTCTTTTTATGGGTCCGGCTGATAGTCCTGTTGACTGGAATGACAGCATGGTTGAAGGGTCAAACAGGTTTTTAAAGAGATTATGGAGGCTTGTAGTTAAAAATATTAAACTTATCGATGATTTAAATAATGAAGGTTATGACAGGCAAAATATTTATGATTCAGACTGGTATGACGATAAAGATACTGCAATAATTGATGAGTATAAAAATGGAAAGCTAAAAAAGCAGGAAAAGGAGCTGTACAAAAAGCTGCACCAGACTATAGGAAAGGTAACGGATGATATCCTTAATAGATTTAATTTTAACACTGCCATAAGTGCCATTATGGAACTTGTCAACCTTTTTTACAGGTATCAGGATGAAGTAGCAGATAGCGAAAAAAATATTCTGCTAATCAGGGAAGTGACCGGAAAATTACTGGTGCTTCTTTCACCGATTGCACCTTTTATTACCGAGGAGCTGTGGCTTATGTCAGGTAATAAGGAAAGCATCCATAAAGTCAAATGGCCAGAATACGATAAAGAGATTGCAAAAGAAGAACTTGCCACCATAATTTTTCAGGTAAATGGAAAGCTAAGGGATAGGATGGATTTACCTGTGGGCACACCGGAGCAGGAGTTAAAAGAATACGCGCGCTCGTCGGAGAAGTTAAGAAAATATACGGCTGGTATGAATATAATAAAAGAGATAGTAGTACCCGGTAAACTTGTAAATATTGTCACGAAATAAGTACATTGTAGAGTAAATAAGCCGCAGGATAAATATACTTCTATAATTCTATTATTCTAAAATAAAAAGATTAAGATATTTGCGTACTTTTTAAAGCCTTTTAACTTTTAAATTAGATATTTAAATTAACTTTAGGATCGAACTGCAAAAAGAAGGAAGGTCGCCGGGTATTCTTGAAGTTACAAGATTGCCATCAACCACCACTTCACTGTCAATATATTCAGCACCTGCATTTTTTAAGTCTGTGGATATAGCTTTATAGCCTGTTACTTTCTTGCCTTTCAATACATCTGCTTCGACAAGCATCCATCCGCCATGACAGATTGTTGCTATGACTTTGCCCTCAAGGGAAGCTCTCCTTACTAACTCCACCATATGCTTATTAATCCTCATCTTATCGGGTGCGTTTCCTCCAGGAATAATTATCGCACTTACATTATCAAGGTCAGCCTGAGAGGCAGATAAATCCGATTTTAAAACAAGCCCGAATTTTCCCCTGTATTCCTTATCTTTTTCGGGTCCTACGACTCTTACATCATAACCGGCTTCTTTAAACCTGTAATATGGATATATAGCTTCTTCATCCCTGAATTCATTTTCTATAAGTATAAATATTTCTTTTGCCATTATGTTCTCCTCGCATAATTAGATAATATAAATTTTATTAATAATTATTTTACCAGCATTTTTTATTATGTTAATTGATTCCTTATTAAAAAAATAATTGTCCTTAATAACCCTGCCCCGCAGTAGACTTTTTATTTTAATCTTTTAGACTTGATAGTTTTTTATATCAAATAAATATTTTGTTAAAAAAAGCCAGATATTAATTTTTAATTTTTATATAAATATGCTAATATGCATATGTGTAAATAAATGTAGGGATTGTTTGTGGAATTTATTTTTTGCAATTTTTGAGATTTCGGTAATTATGAAGGAATTAGTAAATAGAATAAGGTTTTTTATTGATAAAATAAAATATAGAAGAAGCAGGCATTTTTACATAACTTTATCAATAATGCTCTGTCTGGTGGCATTAACGTTTGCAGTTATCTATATAGATATGCATGTAGAAATAAAAAGAAAGGAAAATATTTTAAAAAGTTATTACGAGAATATTAATTCCGGAAGCACCGGAGCAGATAAAATAAATGGAAGTTATGGAGCTGAAGACGTGCCAGGAACAGCTTCCGATGATGGATACAATAATCTCTCCGGCGGCGCTATCGGGAATAATAGTAATTCATATAATGAAAACTTTTCTGATTCACAGACCGGGGGTGATGATGCAAAGGGAAATACCATAAAGGCTTATATATGTGGTAATGTTGAAAATCCCGGTGTTTATGAATTTGAAGAGGGTGCCAGAATAATAGATTTACTGGAGCTTGCGGGTGGAGAGGATGAAAATGCATGTGTTGAAGCTGTCAATCTTGCGCAGTTCATAACTGACGGCCAGAGGATTTACATACCGTCTGAAGATGAGGCATGCACCGGTGATTATTTGTTTTCTATTGATAGCAGTTTAACCGGATATAATACCTCAGGAAATAAGATTGTAAATATTAATACCGCAGGCGTCAGTGAACTTGATTCGCTGCCGGGGATAGGACCTGCGATTGCTCTGAATATAGTTAAATACAGAAATGAGAAAGGTCTGTTTAAAGCAAAAGAAGAGCTGAAAAATGTTACTGGTATAGGGGATAAGAAATATGATGAAATCAAAGAATCCATATCAATTTGAGTCTCAGGATAAAAAAATTTTTGTTTTTGTTATCCAGTGAATATTACCTTTTCTGGACCATAGGCATTACTGCAGGATTGTATACGGCAGGTAAATTTAATTTATGCAATATAAATATAATTATAACCTTGCTTGTAGCAATAATTTTACTGCTAACTGCGGAGTTTGTGATAGTTAAAAAAACGGTTCATTCTCATGAAGCTTCAGATTCTTTAAAAGATATAATAAATGAAAACCGGCAATTCCTTATGGGAGGTAAATCCCTATCTGGCTCCAGAATAAACCGTAATAGAATATTGGTTACAATTGTAATTCCTTTTTTAATTTTATTTTTTGCAGGTAATCTGGATGTTTTAACGCGTGAATTAAAAGAAACCAGAAGCATATTTGTGAATATTTATAAAATTGGATCTTACGCGGATTATGGCAGCGATAATTATATTTTTGTTGAGGGAAGGGTATCGGACCATCCTGTAAAAAGTTATCAAAATCTAAATTTTTCACTTTATGCAGATAAAATAAATTTCCCGGACAATACAGATGTGTCTACTGGATTTTTAAATGCGGGTGAATTCATAAATGTAAGGTTAAAAAATGTTGGCTCCGGGTCTGTGATAAGAGATGACTATTTAAGATTGAAGGGATATTTAAAAAGAGTTGATTTAAAAGATTTGAGCGGCGGTGATAATAGCTATAATGAGATTATCCTTATGGCTGATTGGGAAGATTCAGGTAAGATTGTGTGCTCCAGCCCTTTATATAAAATATTTATTTTTAGAAGAAGATTATATAATTGTTTGAAAAATGCTTTCTATCAATATCTGGACTACAGGAATGCAAGCATTGCCGAATCATTGATACTGGGTAACAGGAACAATATTTCTGAATATGTTGCAGAATCTTTTAAGAAGTGTGGTTTATATCATTTATTTGCTATTTCAGGGCTTCATCTTTCTTTTTTTGTCACACTTATTTATTTAGTTTTCAGGAGATTTAAAAATTCCATTATTGTATTCTGGACTGTAATTGTTTTTTTGGTGATTTACAATTTTCTGGTTGCCGGGAGAGCAAGCATATTGAGGGCTTCAGTTGCGGCATTTTTTATGATTTTAGCCAGAAGCTGGGGAAGGGAATACAGCCGCAGAGTTATTCTTTATCTTTCTTATATTATATTGATTATTTATAACCCTTATTTTCTTTATGATATCGGATTCTGGATGACTTATATCTCAATGTCAGCCCTGGTTTTTGTTTACCCGTTAATTTTAAGGATTGCTGCAACTATCCCGGTGTTGAAGACATGTAAAAAAAATTTTTTTATAGAAATAGTCTTAATCACAATTTCCATAAAGGTAGTTTTGTTTCCGGTTCTTGCTTATTTTTTTGAAGATTTTTCTTTAATATCACCGGTTACTAACTTTTTTTTATTACCGTTCTTTTATGTTCTTCTTTTTATTCTTATGTTATCTTCTTTTACTATTGTAATATGGCCTCCTATGGGAGGTTTTATATTAAAATCAAGCTCTTTTGTTTTTGAATTTGTATTAAAGTCAGTTAATATTTTTGGAAAATTTGATTTTTTTGTCATAAGTTTTGATAACTTTACGGTAAGAAATGCTTTAGCCTATTACATTGTACTTATTGTTGTGCTAATCTTTATTTTTATTATTCTTGGTAGAGTTGAAATAAGAAAATGAAAATTATAGAGCGTATGTTATACTATAGTAATTTTAACTGGTTAAGATAAAAGTATTAAAGTGTAAATTTTATTTTTTTTGGAATAATGAGAGCGATTAACAAAGTCATATATTTTTTAAAGAGCAGAAGGATAAAATCAGGTAAAAGCGTTTTACTCTTTTCTTTTCTTCAGAGGTTGCTTATTGGCATAACCGCCAATATTGTCGGGCCATTAATTCCACTGATTGCAGGAAATTTAGAGGTTGGTCTTGATTATATAGGAATCACGATATCCATCGGTACTTTTGCATTACTTATTACATCGATGAGTGCGGGGTTTTTGCTTGAATATTTTGGTTATAAAAAAGTTATTTTATCCGGAGAATTGCTTATTATTTCAGGTTTTCTCGGACTGCTGTTTGCTCATTCTTATATTATATTCACAATCGCTTATTTAGTGTTTCAGCTAGGAGTAGGTATTTTGATGATGTCAACTCTTTCTCTTGTTGGGAATCATTATTTTGAAAGTAAATCTAAAAGCATACTGGTAACTAATATTGGATTGACCCTGGGGGCAGTTGTCGCTCCGCTGCTGGCAAGTCTTATAGCTTATATAAATTCTGAGTGGCAGAACGTGTTTTTGTATTTTATTTTTCCGCAGTTTATTCTGGCAATATTTCTTATCTTTTTAAAAACATCATTAAAAGATAGGAATGTTATAAGTTTTAAAAGCTTTATTTCTACCAATAAGGTTATAGCTTCTCACCCATATATAATTCTCTGTTGTTTGATAGCGTTCCTGTATAATTCAACAATGCAGACATTTTATACCTGGTTTACGTCATATTTTTCGACTTTAAATATCGGACTTGATAAAAGCTCACTTATTCTGGCTGTTTATACCGTTGCAATCCTGCTTGGAATGTTTGCTAAAAATTTTTTTGTTAAATATCTTGAAGAAAAAAAACTGCTCTTGATAAGCATATCTCTGTCATTTATATTACTCCTTCTGGCTTTTCTTACGCCTAATTTAATAGGGAAGATTGTTCTGATTTTTTTATATGGAATAACTGTTGCGGGGAATTTCTCCTTAACTTTTTCTATGGGCTTAAATATCGGCTCAAAATTTACAAATATTGTTTCCGGTCTATTGCATACGTCTACCAATCTCGGGGCAATAATTTTTCAATATTTAAGCGGGTATTTATCAGAATATGTTTCTGCTAATAGCGTTTTATATATAGATTTGACTCTTCTATTTATTCTAATTATAGTTGTAGCTGTTATAAACAAAAGGGAACTCAGATATTTAAGCAAATCTATAGATATAGTTTAATAAATTTGTCTGGTTAGAGATCAGATATGGATAAGAGCAATTCAAAAGATAAACTTCTGGAGCTGGATAAACTCTCTCAATGTTATTTATATATAAGTACGAGTTATTCACTGCTTGAGGATACAATAAACAATATAAAGGATTTTCTTAAGGACAGAATTAATTTTGATACGGATTTTAAGATTTTTAGCGGTATTGAAGAAATTGAAGAAGAGGGATTTGCCAATTATATAGGTACTCCATCATTATTTTCTCTTAAAAAGGTGGCTGTAATAAAATATATTGATAATACCCCCGGGACGCTTCAAAAAAAATTTGCCGATTTAATGCTGAATAGTTTAAGCAAAAATGGGAATATAGTTTTTATCATTACTTCTTTAAAACAGAAATTGAATCCCGGCCTTATGGAAGCAGTAAAGAAAACAGGTAAAATAATCAGGTTAAATCCCCCTTCAATTGGAAGTTTAAAGAAATGGCTCAATGAGAAGTCAGGCCTGGATGGCATAAAGTTTACTGAAAAGGCTGTGGATATTCTTATAGAAAATGTGAATATGGATCTGGGTCTGCTGAAGAAAGAATATGATAAACTTTATGATTATATAAGTTCAGAGAAGGAAAAGGTAATAAATGAAGATACTGTTAAGATGCTTGTGAATCGTGTTTTTTCATTAAAAGTATTCGACCTGGTCGATTATATCGGCAAGAGGGATAAAAATAACAGTTTAAAAGCTTTAAGGTCAATATCCGGGGAAGAGCAAAATTTAGCCGGTTTAGTGACACTGCTTCATAGAATGTTTAAGTGCCTTTTATATATTAAATCAGGTGACAGCAAGACATCAGTTACAGATTACATAGAAAGTAATTTAAAAGTACCTTCTTATTATGTTGGCAGAACGGTAAGTAAATATATTGGTTTCAGTGATAATTATAAAAAATCTGAAATATTGAGGATATTTAATATTTTGAATGATTATGATATCAATTTTAAAAAATCATCTACAGAGTCAGGGAATCTGGTAAAAAAGTTAATTACCGAAGTTTTAGATGTTAAAGTATGACTTTAGACCTCTATTTTTTCTTTATTGAATTCACCATTTTAGCCGACTGGGATTTTTTGTTTGAAGAATAATTCTTATGGACCGCTCTATTTTTTACAGCCTTATCCAGGTGTTTGAAAAGAGTCTTAAGATTACTTTCAGCTTCCTCCACATTTTTGTCTGTGACAGCTCTGTTTATTTTTTTCTGTTCGGTTTTTATTCTTGACTTGAGTAATCTATTCTTGTCTCTTCTTTTGCTATTCTGTCTGTCTCTTTTTTCCTGTGATTTTATATTTGGCATCTGTTTATTACCTCTCAATAAAACTAAAAATTTTAAACGAGTGCCATTTTAACATTTTTTTTTATAAATAAAAATATTTATTACCTGACTTATATAAATGATATAATAACTTTTTTAATCGTATCTGTAATATAATGTAAATATGGATGAAGATTATTTACTATCCAGAAAAAGAATTTTTAACGCAACTGTTGTAGTAATTATAGCTATTTTGCTGTCAAAAATTTCCGGTCTTGTAAGAGACCAGATAATGACAGGCTATTTTGGCGTGACTTACGAAACCGATGCTTTTACCTGGGCTGATTATATCCCTAACCTTTTTAGAATTTTACTTGCCGACAGTTTAATAATAGCGGCATTTATTCCTATATATTCCGAATATTTAAAAAAGAATGAAAAAGATAAGTCGAGAATATTTGTAAACTCTATTGTTAATATTATGACTCTGGTTTTTATTATAATTTCTGTGATTGTATTTATCTTTTCTCCCGAGATAGGGTCACTGCTTTCCAGGATTGCAGGCGGGCAGCTGGATGTATATAAATTTACGGTGATGAGTAGAATATTAATATTTTCTCTTGTTTTAATGTCCCTGTCCTCTATTGCTACCAGCATATTAAACTCCCATAATATTTTTACTGTTCCATCACTTGCTCCATTTGTGATGAACATAGTTACCATAATTTTTGTAATTCTACTTTCGGGTAACCTTGGAATATACAGTATGGCAACTGGAGTGATGGCAGGTTCATTTGCCCATCTTTTAGTGCAGTTGCCCCAGCTAAGAGTTTCACCATTTAAATACAGATTCATTATTGATTTCAAGCATGAAGGGGTCAGGAAAGTCTTTTCACTTATGTTCCCCATACTTCTAAGCCTTGGAGCGGTTAACCTTAATAATAGCGTGGACTATTTTTTTGCATTAAATCTGGGTGAGGGTAATACTACTGCTTTAAATTTATCATGGAGAGTCGCTAATTTACCCCTGGGGGTATTCTCGGTAGCAATAGTGACTGTTCTTTATCCTCTTATATCACGGCAGGCGGCAGTAGATGACATAAAGGGTATAAAGGAAAGCTTTTCTCTCGGGGTCAGAGAAATCGGGTTTATGATGCTGCCTGCAACTGCGGGCCTTGCAATTTTAAGTTACCCTATCATAAAAGTCTTATTCGAACGTTACAGCTTCGGGGTGGCAGATACAGAAAAAGTTGCATTCATACTTATATTTCACGGTGTCGGGCTTGTGTTTTTTGGGCTACTTATGATTCTTAATCGCGTTTTTTATGCATTTAAAAATGTCAAAACACCTTTAAAGGTTGCAGGTTTTTCTATTATAGTTAACTTAGTTCTTGACTGGGTTTTAATTAAATTTATAGATGTTGCAGGTCTTGCTCTTTCTACTTCTCTGGTTGCACTGGTTAATGTCGTTATTCTTATTGTTATACTGAGAAAAAAGATAGGAAGTTTTGGAGGGAAAAGAATCTTTTTATCGTATGTAAAAATTATAGCCTCGACAGCCATAATGAGTATAATAATATTTTTTTTATGGAACTATCTGGAAGAATTTGCTTTCAGGGGCCTGTGGTCTCTTATAGTTTTTTTATTTCTAACAATTGTTGCGGGTGCAGGTATTTATATAGGATGCACAATACTTTTTAAGATGGAAGAGGTAAAATTTGTGCTCGGTTTGTTTAAAAAGTTAAAAGGAAGTTCCTGATTTTTTATTTATTAATAAATTTATTTTACTGAAATATGCTTGACAGCCAATTAATAAGAAATTTTTCAATAATAGCGCATATTGACCACGGTAAGTCAACACTGGCTGATAGGATTCTTGAAATTACCGAGACCGTGAGCCGCAGAGAAATGCTGGACCAGTTTCTTGATGATATGGAGCTTGAAAGGGAGCGCGGGATTACAATAAAGGCTCACTCGGTGAGGGTACTATATAATTCACCCCTGGACGCGAGACAGTATATTTTTAATCTTATTGATACTCCGGGACATGTTGATTTTAGTTATGAAGTATCAAGAAGCCTGGCTGCCTGCGAGGGTGCAATACTTGTGGTGGATGCCACTCAGGGAATACAGGCTCAAACTCTTGCCAATGTATATCTCGCAGTTGATAATAACCTTGAAATAATACCTGTTATAAATAAGATTGACCTGAAAAGTTCAAGAATAAATGAAGTTGAAATGGAGCTTGGCAAGATACTGGGGGTAAGCAGGGATAAGATATTGAAAGTAAGTGCAAAAACGGGCTATGGGATTGGGAAGATACTCGAAAGAGTAGTAACAGATGTGCCGCCGCCTGGAGGTGAATTCGAGAAACCCTTACAGGCTTTAATATTTGATTCACAATATAACATTTACAGGGGAGTGGTGGTACTTATAAGAGTGGTGAACGGCCATATAAGCAAGGGCAGCAAAATAAAGTTTATGGGAGAAAGCCTGACGAGCGAAGTTGAAGAAACAGGAATATTTGGTCCTCATATGATAGAAAAGGAGATGCTTGTGGCAGGTGAAGTAGGTTATATAATTACCGGCGTTAAGGAAGTAGGAAATATAACAGTCGGGGACACGATTACTTTGTTAAAAAATCCTGCATCAAAAAGTCTTTCGGGGTACAAGAAACCAAAACCAATGGTTTACTGCGGTTTATTTCCTCTTGAAGGCGGAGACTATGAAGACTTAAGGGATGCTCTGGGAAAACTTGCGCTAAACGATTCCTCTCTTGATTTTATCCCCGAGTCTTCGGGTGCGCTCGGATTCGGGTTTAGATGCGGGTTTCTGGGCCTTCTCCATATGGAAATCGTAAAGGAGAGGCTTGAGAGAGAATATAAGTTGAAGTTGATTACATCGTCACCCAATGTAGCTTACAGGGTCGTAAAAAGCGACAACTCCGTAGTGGAAATCAAAAGGCCTTCCGACTTCCCTGAACAGGAAAAATTAATCAGGATAGAAGAACCGTATGTCAGTGCGACCATAATTACCCCCAAAGATTATATCGGAGATGTTATGAAGCTTGCAAACCAGAAGAGAGGAGATTTTAAAGATATGCAGTATATCTCCCCGGAAAGAGTGGAGATTAAATATGCCTTACCGCTTTCAGAAATAATAGTTGATTTCTTTAACCTTTTAAAATCGGCGACATCCGGGTTCGCCTCTCTTGATTATGAATTTCTTGAATACAGGGATTCTGACCTCGTAAAGCTGGATATACTGGTTGCAGGAGACAGGATAAATGAGCTTTCGACCATAGTGTTCAGGGATAGAGCCTACCAGACAGGCAGAGAAATAACCCAGAGACTGAGTAAATTAATACCAAGGCAAAATTTCGAGGTGCCAATTCAGGCTTCCATCGGGAAGAGAGTTATAGCCAAAGAGAGGATAGCCCCCTACAGGAAGGATGTGACCGCCGGCCTCTACGGCGGGGATATAACCAGAAAAAGGAAAGTGCTTGAAAAACAAAAGATGGGTAAAAAAAGGATGAAGAAAATCGGCAGGGTCGAAATACCGGAGGAAGCTTTTATGAGTTTTTATAGGCTCGATATACAGAAATAAAAAACATGTACTTCGCCAGGATATAATTACCAGACTCCAACAGGACTGTCTTTCCATTTTGATTTTTATATCTGTATATAATATAATCACACTCATTAGTTAATCTTTATTTTAAATCTTACATTCTTTTTTTATTTTTTATAAAGCTTTAGGTTTTAGCAGGTTAATTCCGGTAATGAAAGGCAGTAAAAAGCATTTAATAAAATTTATCCCCTGCGGAAAGTCAATAAAAGTTCCCCATGGTTACAATTTGCTGCAGGCGGTTCTGGATTGCGGAATTAATATCGAACTGCCCTGTGGAGGAGTGGGGACCTGCGGAAGGTGCCTGGTAAGGGTTAAAGAAGGTAAAGTCAGTACAGGGAAAACTGAATTTATATCGAAAGAGGAACAAGAAGAAGGTTATGTCCTTTCGTGTTTGTCCAGAGTGGAAAGTGACCTGGTTGTAGAAACTTTTTCCAGAAGCGAGGTAAGCGCAAAAATAGAAAAGGGCATATTTACAGAAATGGCTTCCAAAGAATACTCCGGTATTAACATGAGCGAGATTTCCCAGGTTGAACTTAAACCCTGGATAGAAAAAGCAACAATAATTGTAGAAAAACCATCACTCAGCTACATAACCAGTGATTTATTCCGTTTAAGGAAGAGCATAAAGGAGAATTTAGGGATAGCAAACTGCATTGTGTCTGTAAGCCTGATAAAGAAGTTGCCTCAGGCTCTCATGAAAAAAGATGGAGAGGTTACCGTAACTGTCGATAAAGAAAGAAGTACCCTTATCGACATAGAAGGAGGCAAAACAAGCAGAAAATTTTACGGGCTGGCACTTGATATCGGCACAACATCTCTGGTCGTTTATCTTGTTGACCTTGGCAGCGGAAGAATTCTGGGTTCTGAATCGGAATATAACCCGCAGATAAGGTTCGGCGAGGATATTATTAATCGTATAGTTTACGCGGCTAAAAAAGAAGGACTTGAAAAGTTAAGAAAAGAGGTTACAGGTTCAATTAATAACCTGATATGGAAGTTGCTTTTCAGGGAACACGTTAAAGCAGACAGAGTCGTTTCAATGGTTGTTGCAGGCAACGCGACAATGATGCATCTTTTTTATGGAGTTTCTCCCCGGTGTATAAGGGAAGAACCATATATCACTGTGACAAGAAAATTTCCAGGCGCTTTCGCAGGAGAAATTGGAATAAAATATATCAGAAATGCTTATGTTCATAATATACAGGGAGTAACCGGTTATCTTGGCGGTGATATAACAGCAGGCGTTCTTGCGACAGATATGTATAAGAAAAAAGAACTGGCTCTTTTTTTGGATCTTGGCACAAATGGCGAGCTGGTTGTAGGTAATTCCGAATGGATGATGGGCGCTTCCTGCTCTGCAGGCCCCGCCTTTGAAGGCGGAGGAGTCAAGTGTGGAATCAGGGCGGTAGACGGGGCAATAGAAAAAGTGTCAATCGATAGTAAGACATATAAATGTCAGGTAGAAGTGATTGGTGAGTCAAAACCCGCGGGTATCTGTGGGTCCGGGCTGATTGATTTGATAGGAGAGATGTACCTTAAAGGCGTTATTGACAGGAGGGGTAAATTTAATAAAGATATAAGAAATAAATATCTGAAGAGTGAAGAGGATGCATGCCGATATATCCTTGTAGATGGAAAAAATAGCGCGACTGGCAAGGATATATATATAAATGAAGTTGATATTGATAATTTGATAAGAGCAAAAGCAGCTGTTTATGCGGGTATAAAAACATTGCTGGAAGAAGTTAACCTGAGCGTGTATAACCTTAAAAAGATATATATAGCCGGAGGTCTGGGAAAACATATTTATATCAAGAATGCCATAGCCATAGGTATGCTTCCGGATATTGATACCGGCAAATATTTATTTCTCGGGAATACATCAGTTACTGGAGCTTACCTGAGCCTTCTTTCAGCGGATAAATATAAACAGAGTTCAGAAATTGCAGAGCAAATTACATATATTGAGTTAAGCGTAAATCTAAAGTTTATGGACAGATATGTGGCAGGCTTGTTTCTGCCCTATACTGATACTAAGGAGTTCCCCTCAGTAGAGGAAAGCTTGCATTAACTTGATAATTATACAAACTACGGTTTTCTGCTAAAAGTGATAAAATTACCTAATTATGTTTTTGCTTTATTCAGGAAGTAAATTTATATTGAGAGCATAAGAATAAACGTTCCTGATTAAAAAAGAGAGGAGGAAAATTTGGAGTTTCAGGTTCCTAAAAGTACTTATACTGGAATGATTAATCTGGTAAAACTTGGCAGGGGCGATGCCACGGTGTCAATAGGTGGTGAAACTGCTCTTCCTTTTTACACATTTGAGGGGGAAATGCCGAACAGGCCTCTCGTTGCCGTAGAGGTTCAGGACAGGAAGCCCTCTGACTGGCCTGATGTATTAACAAAGTATTACAGCGATGTTCTGGATGACCCTGTCAGGTGGGCAAAGAAGAGTATCGAAAAGTATTGCGCGGATGCCATATGCCTGAGGCTAACCAGCATAGACCCTAATGGCGAAGACGCGGGTCCAGACGAAGCTGCAGAAATAACTGCTGCAGTAAGAAAATCAATAAGCAAACCTCTGATAATATACGGAACAGGACCGCTTGAAAAGATCGCTGAAGTTATGAATAAAGTTTCTGAAAAAAATAGCGGTGAGAACATATTGATGGGATGGGTAGAAGAGGATAATTATAAAACGGCAGCTACGGCTGCTATAAAATATAATAACAACCTGGTAGCGCTGAATCCTCTTGATGTAAATATCGCAAAGCAGTTAAATATACTTCTAACCCAGTTTGGACTTTCTTCCGATAAAATAGTTATGGACCCATCAACTTCGGCGCTTGGGTATGGAATAGAATATTGCTATTCTGCTATGGAAAGATTAAAAATTGCAGCGCTTTTGCAGAATGATAAGATGACCCAGATGCCTGTTATAACCGATATCGGACCCGAGGTCTGGAAAGTAAAGGAAGTCAGGGAAAGTGAAGAAAATTATCCGGAATGGGGAGACCAGGAGGAAAGAGCGATAAACTGGGAAGCGATAACATGCGGCAGCATGTTGCTATCGGGTTCGGATATCCTGGTAATGAGGCATCCCGGGGCAATAAGTTTGATTAAAGAATTCATTGAGGAGCTGATGTAATTTACTGGTTTTTAAAAATGTTGTCATTTATACTGAAAGAATAAGGAGCAAAAGATATGGCGCTAAGTGGTCTTGAAATATTTAAAAAACTTCCAAAAACAAACTGTAAAGATTGCGGTTTTCCGACCTGTCTGGCTTTTGCCATGCAGGTTGCGGCCGGAAAGGTGGGAGTTGAGAAATGTCCGCATATATCCGAAGAAGTAAAAAAAGAGCTTATGGAAGCTTCTCTGCCTCCTATATTAAAAGTGGAAATAGGAGCCGGTGAAGATTCTATTGTTGTTGGCGAGGAAACAGTTTTATTCAGGCATGACAGGACATTCGTAAATCAGAACGCATTTGCGGTAACAGTCGAAGACGAAGACGAAGCCGGCAGGATTGAGGAAGTAGCCAGACGGGTAAATGATATAGCTTATGAAAGAGTAGGCGAGGTTTTAACGCTGGATGCTGTCTGCATTAAAAATAAGTCCGGGGATAAAGATAAGTTTATGGAAGTGGTAAAGAAGGTTGATTCACTGACAAAAAAACCTTTGATATTGGTTTCTAAAGATACCGGAACTTTAAAGTGCGCGGCAGAAGCTTTTAAAGAAAAGAAACCGCTTATCCATGCAGCTACTGTTGATAATGTTGATTCTATTATTAATATTACCGGGGAAACAGGCTGTCCTGTGGTGGTCAGGGGTGAAACATTTGAAGATGTAAGAACTCTTACTGAAAAGATGGGCAATTACGGGATAAAAAATATTGTGATAGATATCGGTACACGGAATTTTAAGAACGATTTCTATAATCAGATTGTACTGAGGAAATCTGCTATTGAGCAAAAGAACAGGCTTTTTGGCTACCCGACCATAGTTTTTCCCGGTGAGATGACTGATAATATCCTGAAAGAAACTTTGATGGCTTCTGTTTTTGTGGCTAAATATGCTTCGATTGTCGTACTTTCAAATGCAAACTACCAGAATATATTTCCTCTTATGGTATACAGACAGAACATTTATACTGACCCCAGAATGCCCATGCAGGTGGAACAGAATATATATAAAATAGGAAATCCTGGCGGAAACTCGCCTGTACTGATTACGACTAATTTTTCTCTTACTTATTTTATAATCTCGGGCGAAGTGGAAAACAGCAAGGTTCCGTCATGGCTTCTTGTAATGGATGTTGAAGGGCAATCTGTCCTGACGGCATGGGCAGCCGGTAAATTCGTTCCCGAGATGATTGCCCGTTTTGTAAGGGAAAGCGGTATAGCAGATAAAGTAAATAAAAAAGAACTTGTAATACCCGGTTATGTCGCACAACTAAAAGATGAACTTGAAGAAGAACTGGAAGGGGGATGGAAGGTAGTTGTTGGGCCGAGGGAAGCCGGTGAAGTCCCCAGATTTTTAAAGGAATATGTTGCCTGGTAAAAAGTTTTATTGAAAATATAACTTTTTATAGTTTATTAAATATTTGATTGAAGAGGTTAATCAAATGGCTGAGCTAATTAAGGGTGAAGAAATATCCCTTGACATTAAAAAGGAAATAGCTGAGGAAGCAGAAGAATTTAAAAAAACAAAAAAATTAATACCCGGACTGGCAGTCATTCTGGTTGGAGAAGACCCCGCCTCAAAATTATATGTAAGCAACAAGCAGAAAAGCTGCGACGAGGTTGGCTTTCATTCAGAAACCCTGAAGATGGATGAAAGTGTATCTACCGAAGATATATTAAATGAGCTTCAAAACCTTAATAAACGGGATGACATACACGGTATTCTTGTCCAGCTCCCGCTGCCGCCGCACATAGATAAGGGAAGAGTCCTGGAGTCTATACGACCCGATAAGGATGTTGACGGGTTTCATCCTGTAAATGTTGGCAAGCTTATAACCCAGCAGGATTGCCTGGTTTCGGCTACTCCGTCAGGAATCATAGAAATTCTAAAGAGAAAAAATATAAAAATAAAAGGTAAAAACGCTACTATCATTGGTCGGAGCACTATGGTAGGGAAGCCCACAGCGCTGCTCCTGTTAAATGAACAGGCTACGGTTACGATATGTCATACTAAAACCAGGGATTTAAAATCCAGCACCCTTGGTGCTGATATAATAGTTGCTGCCGCAGGCGTACCTTATTTAGTAAAAGGAGATATGGTCAGGGAAGGTGTGGTAGTCATAGATGTTGGAATTAACAGGATAACAAAAGATGAAGCAAGTAGCGAGCTTCTGGAGTGGAGAAAGGAAGACTTTGAGACAAAAGGCTACACTCTTATCGGAGATGTAGATTTTTTGATGGTAGAGCCTAAAGCAAGCTTTATAACGCCTGTCCCGGGAGGGGTAGGTCCCGTGACTATCGCAATGCTTCTTAAAAATACTTTAAAGGCAGCAAAAATGCAGACAGTTAAGGATAAATAGAAATTAAAAAACCAGGATAGATCAGTTAAAATTGGTTTCAACTATTAGCCGTGTATGTATTTTTTGAATAACTTAATAGCTATTCAGAGAAGTTATCTTAGAAATATGATGTAGTCGTTTATCTTGAATATAAAAGCTATCTGGAATAATAAGATAAAAATAAACCCTGCACACATTAATATTTTTGGGAATAATCGGCTGTAAATTTTATCTGGATTTGTACTGCATATAGAATTAATCCTGTTTCTTATTTTGATGTGGTTGAATAAATAAAGTGGCAATACAATAGGGGAGTAGTTACTTTCTGCAACATTTCTGGAGTCATTACTGGATTTTATTTTTAAAATGATTCTCAGAATGCTTTTTGATATTTCTTTTTTGGTTTTACCGGAATATCTGACAACGAGTTTATCGCTGTCTTTCTCCTGCTCTTCCCGTATTAAATTATATGCAATATGAGCAAAAGGATTAAAAAATAAGAAATCTCTTAACGCTGATGCTATCCAGACCGTTATATTATCCTTTCTTTTGATGTGAGAAAGTTCATGCTGGATGAGGGTTTCTTTTTCACCTGAATCCAGTCTTTCTATTAAGTTCGGAGATAAAACTACAGTGTAGTTTTTGATTCCTGCAACAAAAGGCGATGAATAACTCCTGTGGGCAAGTCTAACTACAGGCTTTTCAATTTTTATTTTATCGGTGTAATTGTCAATAATTTTATAGATTTCCGGTACATCCTTTCTTCCTACTTTATCTTCATAAGTTATATCCCTGTAAAATATTACAGTGTTAATAAACTTTACTGTGAGCATTAGAATTATTAATGTGGATATTAATGAAAGGATTAAATAATTGAATTCATAAATAATCAACGGGTCTTTTTCAAAAAATTTAAAACTGCTAATTATGTTTTTTTGGCCTAATAATCCCAGTAACCCAATGGGCTGCCTTGATTGAATATAAGGCTTAAGGTTATTGATTTTTTCGATAACGATTATAAATGGTTTTATCAAAGGTATAAAAAAGAATAGGATTCTTATGTTCGAATCTTTTACCCTGAAAATAAAAAGGAAAAGCGAAACCATTACCAGGCTTACAAAGCTTGTATAGATGGCAGGAAGGATATAATTTATTATTATCTCCAGGATAAACATAAGCCTGATTATTATATAATAATAGAACTCTCTGTTATTTTGTTTTTGCTGTTAATACAGAGACTAAAATTTAAAAAAGAATTTTTTTTTAAAATAATAAAATCACATAAACATCCGGTATAGGAATTTATTTCTCGCCTGTGTTGCACACATTCTATATAATTTCCATATATCATCTTCGAGAAAAATACTGGATACCCTGAAAGATACTGGATAAGTTATTTAGCCGGAAATATACTTTTTAGTACTTATCTATTTCTTTTAGTAACTTATCTATCCCTTCTTTGGATATATTTTTGCTGTCGGATAGAAATTTGGAAACCATACCGCTTGTTCTTTCTTCAAGCAATTTTTCGGAGACCGATTTTATTATTCTCTTTGATAGCTCCTTTTTGTCAACTGCTGCAGAATAAAGATAGGTTTTAGCTTTTTTATCCTGCTTTAGTAACCCTTTTTCTGAAAGAGTAGTCATTGTTGACATTACAGTAGTGTAGGGAATAAATCCATGCTCCTTGCTCTCAATTTCCTTACGAAGCATGTCTTCATGCACCTCTCTGACTGTCACTCTGCCCTTGCCCCATATAATTTTCATTATCTCGGCTTCCAGATTGCTTATGCTGTTAAGACCGTTTATTCCAATCTCTTCCGATTTCTTCTTAACATCTTTGTTTTTAGCCATTATTAATCACCAACTCTCTTTTTATTAAATTATAAGCTCTTGCCTATAAATAAACCTGCAATACTGTATACTATTTTTGTGTAAAAATCAAATTGAATCGTTAATTTATATTTACTGCTAATACTTAGATATTTGCTCTGACTTTTTTAAATATAAATAATATAAATGATGTTAAAGGCGTATAATATTAATATACTACATAAGTATTCTAACATATAATTAGTGGGAAATAAATTCTTTTTATAGCATGCCTCTATGACAGGATATGATTTCTGGAAGGCTATTCCGTTTTTAGCCAAAAAAGTGTAAACTTTATAAAAAACCACTGCATCCCTTGATGTGATTACGGTAAAATAATTAAGAAGAAAATTTATTTTTTAAAATGTTTTTAAATTTTATAGAGAAGATGAGAAAAAATTTTTTGTTTTTTATGGGTATATTATCTTTATGCGCAATCATTTTTTTATCTTTCTTTTCTCTGGGGTGCGAGAAAATGGAAGCCCGCGAAAATTCTAATTTGGGTCAGGATGTAAGTAACGACGAATCAAAACTTATCGCTGGCTGTGACCCTACGTACCCTGTTTTTGAATTTATGGAAGATGGGAGTATCAAAGGTTTTGATGTCGATATCGCGGTAGAGATCGCTGATAGAATGGGAAGAAAGCTGGAAATAGTTGCCATTGACTGGACGGAAACCTATCAGATAGCTGAAGATATGGAGATTGACATGGTAATGTCAGCAGTTCCAATATCTTCCGATAGAGATGCCGTTATAGATTTTTCTGACCCTTATTTCACAATGGAGTATATGCTCGTGGTCCTTGATGAAATTGATATAAAGACAAGGGAGAATCTTAAAGGAAAAGCTGTCGGGATATTGAATATTGAAAAGAAATACCTTGATGAGGATTATCTGGCTAATTATGAGATTAAGGGATATGACGACGTAGTGCTTATGATTGATGAACTGAAAAATAAAAACATTGACGGGATACTAATTTCTTTACCCATGGGAGTCAACCTGTTAACGGGGAATGAAGGTATCTATAAAGTGATTGAAGTAGTAAAATCAAATGAAGAATTTGGTATTGTCTTTAAAGAAGGCAGCGCTTTAAGAGAGGATGTAAATAAGATACTGGATGAAATTAAAGAAGACGGGACCTATGATGAAATCTATGAAAAATGGTTTAGTTATGATTCCTGATACTACAAATTAATATTATAATTAATCAGGGTGGCGTAAATTATGTTAATAGTAGGCGAAAATATAAGTGTAACATTGAAAAAGGTTGGCAGTGCCATAAAAGAAAGGAATGCCGGGCCTATAATTGAAATGGCAAAGGCGCAAAAGGAAGCAGGGGCTGACTACATAGATATAAATATCGGCCCTGCCACAAAAGATGGCGAGCAAATAATGCAATGGATGGTAAAAAGCATTCAGTCAGAAGTTGATTTGCCCCTTGCTCTTGATACCAAGAATATAGGTGCTATGGAAGCAGGCCTTGCAGTGCATAAGGGAATTGCCATGATTAACTCGGTTACCGGGGATAAGGATAATCTTGATGTACTTATGCCAATCGCAAAGAAATATAACAGTAAAATTGTGGGTATTGCCTTAAGTAAAAAAGGTGTTCCGCCGGATGTAGACAGCAGGGTGGAGATAGTCATGGAAATAGTAAATTCCGCACTTGAGTATGGAATGCCCATGGAAGATTTATACCTTGACCCCGTAGTTCTTCCGGTAGCAGTCCTTCAGGAGCAGGTTCTTAACTGCATAAATGCGCTAAAAGTATTCAAGCAACTTAAAGAGCTTATGGGGCTTCCAGGTGAGCCCAGAACTATCGTGGGATTAAGCAATGTTTCACAGTCTTCCCCCGACAGTCTCAGGAGTCTTATTAACAGGACATATTTACTGATACTTTTAAGCAATGGTCTTGACAGTGCGATACTCAACCCCTTTGACAGAGAACTTATGAGTGCTGTAAGGACTTTTGATATACTTACCAACAGGATTTTATACGCTCATTCATATCTTGATTAGCATCAAATTGATTTAAAAGATACAAACATTAAATTTGAGCATTATTTTCCAGATTAAAGAGAAACTTCTTGCAAAGCTCTTTTTTCTATAATAAATTGCCTGCAGTCTTTAAGAATTTCTAATTTTCATCAAGAAATATTATAGATTTACAATAAAATCATTATAAATCTTTAATTGTTGTATTGAATTGGAAAAAAAACGTGGTAGAATAAAAAAATGGGCAAGCTAATGTAGGCGTCCAAAATTTTGAACGCTTGCCCCTTTCTTTTGTTTAAATCTTAAATATTTTTAATACAATATTAATATGCTGCCTGTTAATTTTTTTATAGTTGGAGTAAACCCTTTAAATGTAATTCAGGGTTCTTATCCATTTTATATCTCTATTATTCGGCAATTCTGGCATAGACAGTGAGTCTTCTGGCTATAAAAATGACGATAATTTGCAAACTTGACTTTATAAATTATCGGGTTAAAATATAAGTATGATAAAGAGATTATTATTAGATGAATTAAAGTCTCACTTGAAAAAAAGAGAATTAAGCCTGATTATCGGTCCCAGACAGTCAGGGAAGACTACTTTGATGCTTCTTCTTGAAGATTTCCTTCTTAAAAATGGGGAAAGGACTGTTTTTCTCAATATGGATGTAGAATCAGACAGGATACATTTTTCGACTCAGGAAAAACTGATAAATAAGATAAAGCTTGAGCTGGGGGGGCGGGGAGGTTTTGTGTTTATAGATGAGATACAGCGTAAGGAAAACGCCGGGTTATTTCTTAAAGGTATCTATGACATTGGGCTGCCTCATAAATTTATAGTTTCTGGTTCGGGAAGCCTTGAGTTGAAGGAAAAAATTCATGAGTCACTGGTCGGGCGCAAAAGAATTTTCGAGCTTACGACAGTAAGTTTTAAAGAATTTGTGAATTACCGCACAGATTATAAATATGAAGATAATCTTTATGATTTTTTCAGAGTTGAAAATAAAAAAGTAGATGAAATGTTAAATGAATATTTGCACTTCGGGGGATACCCCAGAGTAGTTATTGCAGAATCAATTGATGAAAAGAAAAAGGAAATTGATGAAATATACAGGAGTTATATAGAAAAAGATATTTCTTTTCTTCTAAATATTCAGAAGACAGAGAAAGTATCTTTGCTTATCAAACTTCTTGCATCGCAGACAGGTAATATCTTAAATTACTCAGAAGTTTCAAATACTCCTGGTTTATCTACCGAGACAGTAAAAAAATATTTATGGTATCTCGAAAAGACTTTTATTGTAAACAGGTTGAATCCTTTTTACAGGAATATAAGAAAAGAGATTACAAAATCTCCTGTTTATTATTTTCATGACCTGGGTTTTAAAAATTATTTACTGGGATTGTTCAGGGGATTTGATGAGATTACATTCGGAGGGTTTTTATTTCAAAATTTTATTTATAATATTTTAAAGGGTATATATTATGAAAGCTCATCATCAATAAACTTCTGGAGGACACTTGATAAAGCTGAAGTTGATTTCATTGTCTCATCAGGGACAGGCTTAATTCCAATAGAAGTAAAATACAGAGTTCTTAGATCCAGAGAGATTGGAAGGTCTCTTAGAAGTTTTATTAAAAAATATAGTCCCGCTAAGGCATATATTGTAAGTTTAAATTACACTGATAAAGTTAAAATAGGCAATACCGAAGTTATATTTATACCATATTACGGATTGTGGGATATTAAATAATAAATTTATTATTCAGCAATTCTGGCATAGATAATGAGCCTTCTTGTGGCGTAATATTTTGGATGGCATGTAGAAAGAACAAGGGAGGGATATTCTGTATTTTCAAGGACAGTCATGTCATCTGGTAGAATTGTTTCCTGGCTCGTTACAAGGTAAGTAAATTTTTCATTTCCTTCTGTCTCTATTAATATCTCATCACCCTCTTCAAGTTCATCAACTCTGTTAAATGGCGCACCGTATGTAGTCCGGTGTCCTGCAACCACACAGGTACCTGCTTCACCGGGAAGAGCCGAGGAGGTATAATACCCGGGACCTTTTCTTAAAGTCAGGTAATCAGTTCCCTTATTTACTATCCAGTCCAGCTCAATTTTGGGGATGGTGATTCTGAAGGGCAGTTTTTTTTCAGGATCCAGAAGTACGGTTTCCTTTTCCAGCTCCTGCCCGCTATTTCCGTCTTCTTCACTTACGGCATTTTGCCCGGCTGCATCGAGCTTATCGTCCCACGAGGTGAGAATTTCTACCTCTCTTCTTGCCATAATAAAATTAACGTAAAAGGGCCAGGCTATAATTACTACCCCGGCAACTATCAGGACTATTCCCCCGTACCTTAAAATTTTTCTTTTATGGTAGGTAAGAAACCTTTTTATTTTAGGAATTATTACCATAAATGGAATATTAACATTATTTTTTTATTATTAAAATTTTTTTATTTAAATGACTGATAAATTATTATTGTGGAATAATATATAGTAATTATAGAAATATAAAAAAAGTTTGACATTATTGTAAGATATATAATATAATTCCTTTGTAAATGTGTTATATCTTTATAAGGATTAAGGAAAAGTAAGCTAAGGAAATAAAATTTAATTTTCAAAAAAAGAATTTAGAAGCTTTGATTCTTTTCTCTAATTTGGACGCTTGAGGAAAGAGGAGCAAGTAGCGAAACCGACTAAATAGGTCGGTTTTAATTTTTTTAGGGCTGAATTATTAAAAAAGATAAGGAATAAATAATTCAACTGGATTTTAAAGCCAGTTTTTATAAAGAAAGTTAGAGTTAATAAAAATTATTAAAAAAATGAATATGTGGGGGAATAAAATGAATTATTTAAAAAGAAGCTTTAAGTTGAAGATAGGAGTAATTTTTCTTATAGCTACTCTTATCTTCTGGATGCTTCCCTCCAGCCTTATATTTGGCGAAGGGGAGACATCTGAAATCGAGTTGCTTCAGCAGGCTCTGGCAGACGCCGAAACAAAACTGGCAGAAGCACAGGCGGCTGCAGAAAGTACGGCACTTGAACTGGTAGCTGCCCAGACTGCGGCAGATGCAGCAAATGCTGCGCTGGCAGTGGCTCAGGCAGCAGCAGGTGCAGCGGATTCCGCACTGGCGAAGCAAAGGCTAAATCAGAACAGGCAGCAGAAGAGCTGGCACAGGCAGAGCAGGCTGTAGCAGATGCCCAGGCAGCACTTGATGGTGCATTGGAAGGAGATGACACTACTGCTCTTGAGCAGGCTCTGACTGATGCAAAAGCTGTCCGTGACGCTGCTAAAGTTAAAGCAGATGAAGCAGATGCATTACTGCTAGCAGCACAGGCTGAAGCAGGCAATGCAGCAGCAGCACTTGCAGCAGCACAGACTGCAGCAGATGAAGCAAATAAAGCACTGGCAGATGCAATAGCAAAGGATGAGGCAGCAAAAGCCGCAGTAGCGGAAGCAGAGAAGGCGGTAGCAGATGCCCAGGCAGCACTTGATGCAGCAATGGCAGAGCTGGAGAAAAAAGAAGCTGGGGTTAAAAATGAACAGGAATTCAACCCGACTCTTTCTACTGATAAGGAGGACTATAGTCCTGGAGAGACAGTATATATATCTGGTAGTGGATTCTACCCTGAAACTGTATATACTATAAAAGTGACCAGACCGGATGGCTCAGTTAATCCTCCCGCAGGTACAGTTATAACTGACAGCAGCGGAACATTTACGAATTACAGTTATCAGTTAAATGGAATTACTGGTGAATATCTAGTTGAAGCTAAAGATGGAGATGGTAACGTAGTAGCTACTACCACTTTTACAGATTCCGTTACATCCGTAACAGTAGGATCTCAAAGTCCTAGTTCTGTAGTTCCAGGAAATAGCGCTACTTATACAATTACTGTTAATCGAAGCGAATGGCATCAGAATCGCTATTATGATTTAACTATAAATTGGACAGCACCTACCGGAGCATCAGCCAGCTTCAGTCCTGATCCAATTCATATTGATAATTCATATAGTGGCACTTCGACATTAACTATCTCTACTACAGGTTCTACACCAGCAGGCAGTACTAACTTTACTGTAACAGCTACAGGAACTAATAATTCCAGTGATACTATGACATCAAGCACTGCAACGCTGTTGGTGGGAACTCCAGATACCACAGCTCCTACTGGCTCCTTAGATATTAATAGTGGTGCAGCCTCTACCAGTACTCTTGATGTTACCTTAAATCTCTCAGCAACAGATGACGTAGGAGTTACAGGATACCGTGTTAAAAATGGTTCAAGTGTCAGTGGAGCATCATGGGTAGATATATCGAGTACAACTAGTTTCAGTGCTGACATTCCATGGACTTTATCGTCATCGGGTGGATCACCAAAGACAGTCGCTGTACAGTACCGTGATGCAGCAGGTAATCAGTCTACAACTTATACAGATGATATAGCATATATACCTACCGGTTCCATAACAGTCACAAAAAATGTAAGGGGTGCCAATGACACTCATCATTTTACAGTTAGACTCTTGAAGAGTGATGACGAAGATGGGCCTTACGTTGAGGTAGGCAGCCAGGAAGTATACGAAGGCCATAATGCATACTGGGGTGATCTTGAACTGGATAAATGGTATAAGGTTACAGAAGATGCAGAGGCTGGGTACACCTTACATGATATTGATCCTGACAAGGTAGAATTGTATGAATCCCAATGCGGTTGTACCGAAGATAAAACTATAGAAGTAGAAAATGACAAGGTATCTACCGGCTCCATCACTGTTAAGAAGATTGTTAACAGCCCAACAGGAAGTGAAACATTTAACTTCGGTCTTACAGGTGGAACTCCAACAGACTTTCAGTTAGGTGATGACGACACCCAGGTAATATCCATCGAATGTGGTAAATCTTATACCATTACTGAAACTGATCCAGGAGAATGCTGGGATACTACCATAGGTGCTGTTGCTGCTGTGGCAACTAGTGGTCTTGAAGCCTCATTTACAGTTAATGCCAATAACTTTGATGAGTTAAATGGAAGTATAATTACCTATACCAATACTAAGAAGACCGGCTCCATAACTGTTAAGAAAATTGTAAACAGCCCAACAGGAAGTGAGACATTTTATTTTGGTCTTACAGGTGGAACTCCAGCAAGTTTTGATTTGAACCATAATGAAACCCAGGTAATATCCATCGAATGTGGTAAATCTTATACCATTACTGAAACTGATCCAGGAGAATGCTGGGATACTACCATAGGTGCTGTCGATGCTGTGACAACTAGTGGTCTTGAAGCCTCATTTACAGTTAATGCCAATAACTTTGATGAGTTAAATGGAAGTATAATTACCTATACCAATACTAAGAAGACCGGTAAGATTTACCTTGAAAAAATTGTAGTAGGCACTCCTAAGGATGGTAACTTTGAATTTAATGTTACCATAGACAATGTTCCATATCAGGGTAACCCCATAAGCATTCCAGGTAGTGGTACATGTGATCCTATAGAGATTCCTGTTGAATGTCGCCAGGATATAGTCATTACTGAGGTTGACCCGGGGGAATGCTGGAATACAACAGTAGAATCCGATTGGAGTGAGCCACAGGTTAGTGGAAGAATAGAGTTCCACGTTGATGAGGAAAAGTTTGGTGGAACTGTAACCTTTACTAATACCAGGAGAATCTGTCAGGTTGAAGTTGTTAAAACTATAGATGGAGAGGGAGCTGGTGAAGGCTCATTTGACTTTACATTTACAGGTAACCCTCCAAGCTTTACACTTAACAGCGATTACGGCTTTACGAAGATTCTTGATGTGGAATGTGGTATAGAATATACCCTTACTGAATCAGGACTTTTGGATTGTTATAGTTTCAATTATATTAGCACCCAAAATATAACTGTAATAGAAGAGGGAGATAAATATATAAAATTCAGTGTAACATGCGGTGACATCGATATGGATCAAGTTGCATCACTTTCGGTTATTCAACCTGAGCCTGATGGTCAGATAACCTTTGATAATTGTAGAAAGCCCGGACAGATAAACCTGCATAAGACAGATGCCACGAGTGGTGCAGATTTAGCAGGAGCAGTGTTTAGATTATTCCTATCTGATGGAGTAACTCAGGCTAAGGATTTTGAAGGCGATGATCTGGTACCTGATGCAGTCACCGATGGAAACGGCCTGGCATCATTTTCGAATCTTGCCTGGGGTGATTATATCGTAAGGGAGATAAACCCGCCTACGGGTTATATGCCAATGGAAGCTTCTGTTAAAATTGATTGTGGCAATCTAGTAGTAAATCTTGAACGACAAATAGCTGACCCGAGGAAGCCGGGAGAGATAACACTAAACAAGAGTGGACTTGGCTCTACAAGTGTTGCAGGATTTACACTGTATGATTCAAATGGCGTTGCTGTTGGAGGAGAACAGAAGATAACCGGTAATGGTACAGTGAGCTGGGATGACCTTAAATGGGATACATACAAGATTGTAGAGACTACGGTACCATCTGGTTATAATAAGATGGCTGATATTACCGGAATAGTTATTGATTCAAGGAATGAAGGTCAGCAGAATTACACCTTTGACAGAACAAACTCAAGGAGAGTCAGTACACGTGGTTCCATTACTCTTAACAAGAGCGGGCTTGGTTCGGCTGATACTGCAGGATTTACACTGTATGATTCAAGCGGAGCCGCAGTTGAAGGAGAAAAGAGAATAACTGGTAATGGGACGGTTAGATGGGATAATCTTCCATTTGATACCTATAAGATTGTGGAAACCACAGTTCCTGGAGGATACAATAGAATGTCTGATATTACTGGAATAGTAGTTGGTACAGCTCAGAGGAATTACACCTTTGACAGAACAAACTCAAAGACACCTCCTGGTGGCGGTATAGAGGTACTTGGTATAACCGAACTTCCGTTTACTGGAATGCATCCTGCTATTCCGATATCCGGTATTTCTTCTATCCTTATAGGAGGGTTTATGGTTGTAGCATCTTTTATAAGGAAAAAGTTCGGAAGAAAGTAATATAAACCATAAACTGGTTGATATAAAAATAGCCCGGGTAAATTTATCCGGGCTATTTTATTTTGTAATTACTTTATGGTTTGTATTGGTTGAGATAGCAAAGAGAGCTATTATAACTAAATAAAAAAAAATGATTTAACTTAAATTTCAATATTTTTTAAGGTTATTAAAAACTGCATTTTATGGATATAATAGAATTATAAAAAAAGTTTGACATTTTCATAAAAGATATAATATAATTTTATGAATTATTAATAACATTTGTATAAATATTTAAGGAAGAACAAATAAATCAATAAAATTTAACCTTTAAAAAAATTTAGAAGCTTTGATTCTTTTCTCTAATTTGGACGCTTGAGGAAAGAGGAGCAAGTAGCGAAACCGACTAAATGAGTCGGTTTTTTTTATATTTTCTTGTTTTAAAGAAAGGATAAAAGATGAAGAAAACATTAATAATAGTAGCGGTGATAGCAGTAATTGCAATTTTTACTTTCCCCGCACCTCTTTTTGCTGATGAAGGTGATGCAGAGGATTATGTTGGTGTAAGAGAATCCGAAAACCATGGAGGAGTGTATGCAGGGCAGTATGTTTTAGGATATTCTGATGATACGACTACCGATAGTGAAGGTGATGGCGATACAGAAGTTCTGTGTATAGATGGGGATGAGTATGTGGATCAGTCTGCCAATGCGTATACTCTTACAGATACAGACGTATCAGATGAGCTTGAAGGAGAGGTTACAGGCTCCGATACAATTACTGAAACTGAAGCAGTAGCTGTGGAAATACTTTCTAAGGAGGCTACCGGAGCGTCATCTGTGGAAGACCAGGTAGCTGTCTGGCAGGAAACCGGAGACAGAAGTGTTTCTACATATAATAGTCTGTCACCTGACCAGAAGAATAATGTTGATTCTATAAATGCTTCAGTAGAAGCTCTGGCACAGAATTATATTGATAATGGTGGAGACCTAACGCTTGACGAGTTCTTGGATAATGAAGATGTAAACGAGATTGATATAACTATTGAGCAGGATGAAGATATATTCAATGGAGTAAATGGAACAGCAACCGCTACCATGAAAAACCCCCTTGTTCCGGGTATTACAGATAAAGGGAAAAGTGTTTACTGGTATATTCTTGAAGGCGCATTTAACATCAGTTTTTCAAAGGATTCGCTGGTTACAGAGACCAGTTCAGAATCACCTGCTGCAGGTACTAACCCAACTGAAATGAATGATATTGATGATGATTCAGATGATATTACTGATCCTAATGATAATGATTATGCAGAATCAAAGGAAGATAATATCGGTAGTGCAACTGTTGACTATTATTATTTCTGGTGGGGTCTTAATGAATATCCCGAAGGAACTATGGGAGTAAATCTTTTTGCCTGGGTCGATATAGATGAAGATAATAAGTTTGATATTGTAGATGTTGACAGTGAAAAAGCAGCCGATGGAGAGGACTCTGATGGCGATGTAGTTGAAAATTTCCAGAGTAATAATAAAGTAGTAAAGGTTGATGATAACGGAACTCCAGATACTTCAGATGATGAGGTAAAGACTGATGGAAACGGAAACGTGGTGGCAGAAGAAATTCCAGAGTCAGATATGGATATCCATAAGGTTGAAGGCGGGAAGGTCGTAATTGCAGATGAAGACCTGGTAGAAGTAAGAGGCAGCAATGAAAACCAGAGATTCTCAACTCTTAGCTACAATGAACCTTTTGATGATGACCCGGAATTCTTTGGGACTCTGATATTTAAAATGAGTGGTAATGAAGAACCTCTTGAGGGTGCAATATTTGGGATTTATAACAATCCTGATGCGAGCGGGGATCCTGTTGAAACAGTGATAACCGGAAAGGAAGGATATGCATCAACTTCAGGTCTTCTCTGGGGAACATATTATATTAAGGAGATAAGCGCCCCTTCTGGTTATAAGAAAGATAGCACTATATATACTGTAGAAGTGGGAGGAAATGGTACCTCAGTAACGATTGGCGAACAATACGAAGGCGTTATACCTTTTAAAGTAATAAATGAGCCGCAGCCCCCGGATAGACCTGATGAGTCGGAAGAGCCAGATAAACCTGATAAGCCCGGCGGATCAGTTCAAGTACTCGGTATACAGGAGCTTCCGTTTACTGGAATGCATCCTGCTATTCCGATATCCGGTATTTCTTCTATCCTTATTGGAGGGTTTATGGTTGTAGCATCTTTTATAAGGAAAAAGTTCGGAAGAAAGTAATATAAGCCATAAACTAACTGGTTGATATAAAAATAGCCCGGGTAAATTTATCCGGGCTATTTTATTTTAAAATCATCAGTCTTTTAATCTGCCGTATAGTTTTTCTAATTTAAGCAATTCTTCTATCGGTCTCATTCCACCTATGGAATTCTCACACGAGATGCAGGCAGCGGCCGCAGCGGAAGCTATATGCAATGAATATTCGGGGTCAAGGCCTTTGTAAATTCCATAGAGCATGCCCGAGCAGAAAGCGTCTCCCGCTCCAACTGTCCCTTTTATAAAGCCATTCGATAAAAATTGATTTATAGTATTCCTTAAAAAATACAATAGATTGATGATTTATTCAAATAAAATCCGCATCCGGATTTTAAGAAATCAGTTTTTATATCTTTTTACTTTTTGCGTTTCCTTTTCTTATTCTGGAAAAAAAGGATGCAAGATATACAGCGTATCCTGTTTTAAGAACGATAGAGACACTTTTCTTTATTGCTATATTTTTGCCTATTGCTTTTCCTCCTATCGTGAGCGAAGAAATAAATCCTGTGACAACTGCGCTCAGCAATGCGCTTTCTAAATTGGGGTTAATTATCAGAATCCTGAAGACAAGGATAGCCCCTATGGCGCCGCTTACTATCCCGCAGATATCGCCTATTACATCGTTACAGAAGTTGCTGACTTTTTCCGCATGCTGCAGTAGCTTTACGGCTTCTCTCGCCCCTTTTTTCTTGCTCGTGGCGGCACTGTGGAGGGGAGCTTCCGGGCAAGCAGTTATAGCAACCCCTATAATGTCAAAAAGAACCCCTATTGAAATTATTATTATAAGGGTTACAAGGGTAATAATTAAATTAGTTTTGATTATAAGTGTTTCAGAAATGAAGCTTACTGTAATGGCTAGAAAAAAGCTCCATAAAATGATGATTATTATCCAGTTTCTTATTTTAGACCTGGATTTTTTTAACTTAACCAAGCACGGCTCCTAAATAAAAAAGATGGCGATGTGATAAGTAAACTTTGCAGTTTAAGGTCCAGTAGGATTTCCCAAACGGTTACTGAGTGTTACCACATCAGCGGTTTCCCTTTAAACCGTTTCTATAGCGTTGCCGCTTATAGGACTGGATTGCCACTAAAACTACACCGTAATCCCCACCACATCTCTCTCATAAAGAGAACAGCCTAGGAGCTTTCCCCGACAGTGCTGTGTTCACTAGCCTCTTTAGCAATAACAGGTTTCAGACCCGGTACAATATAATGATGCCGGATTCCGGCACCACAATTGTAAAGGGACCCTCCCCCTGTATCACGCAAGGCAGGCTACACCGCAATGCCTTTCAGCAGTTGCGGGTTGCCTTCAAATTTTGTTCGCACTCCATTTGAAGTTTCCACGGAAAATGGGTCCACGCCCATATGCCATTATGGATCGCCCACTTTCCTTAACCTCCAGGATCAACCCCCGATTGGGCATCAGCAGCCAATCCCAGAGACTTCACATATACGCCCTTAACGGATTTTTAGCCCCGTCTTTATGGACACAGGTACTGACTAGGATACTGCGCCATCTATTTAATTGTCAAAATAACTATATTTCTATAACTAACAGCAGTAATTATTATATCATAAATTTTTTATTTCTATAAATGAGTGCAATCGACACACAAAAATGCCATACCTTCAAATGCCACTTTTTAAAGCACCATAAGTTAGAAATAATTATTTAAAAATAGTATTATTATGATAAAGAAAAAAAAGGTTAAAAATTATATGAAAGAAAAATCTAAGCTGGAAGAACTTCTTGAGATAGATATTGGTAATGTAAAAGAACCCCGTAAATTAGTAACAGAGCTAAGGGATGAAATAGCCAATCACAATTATTACTACTATATTAAAGACAGCCCGATAATAAGCGATGCGCAGTATGACAGGCTGATGCGGAATCTTGAAGCGCTTGAAAAAAAATATCCAGAACTTATAACCCCGGATTCGCCAACCAGGAGAATCGGCGCTCCCCTTGAAGGGGGTTTTTCAACTGTCGAGCACGGCGAGAGGATGCTGAGCCTCCAGGATGCATTTAGCTATGATGAGCTCGGGGATTTTCTAAACCGTGTATACAGGGAGCTCGGTAAAAAAGAAGGCGAGGTTGAATTTGTATGCGAGCTTAAAATTGACGGCTCGGCAGTCTCTCTTGTTTATGAAAACGGTGTGTTTTTAAAGGGCGCGACGCGTGGCGATGGGGCGGTAGGAGAGGATATAACTTCAAACTTAAAAACAATCAATGCAATTCCTCTAAGGCTTTTTAAAAAAAGCGGTGCAGTTATTCCGCCAAAACTCGAGGTAAGGGGCGAGGTATATCTTGCGAAGGAGGAATTCAAAAGAATCAATACGGAAAGGGAAGAAGCAGGGCTTCCTGTTTTTGCCAATCCCAGGAATGCTGCAGCGGGTTCGCTCAGGCAGATAGACCCAAAAAACACTGCAAAAAGAAGGCTTAGCATATTTATATACGGTGCTGTAAGCAATGAAGTGCCAGGTATTTTAAGCCATTATCAAATGCTGGATTACCTTTCCGGAATAGGGCTCAGGGTGAACCAGAATATAAAGAAAGTTAGAGGATTTGACGGGATAAAGGGTTATCTCGAGCACTGGGAAGATAAACGCAAGGGCCTTTCCTACGAAACGGACGGGGTGGTCATAAAAGTTGATGACTATTCCTTCCAGAAGAAGCTCGGGCAGACCTCAAGAAACCCCCGCTGGGCAATTGCATTCAAGTTCCCTCCCGAAGAGGAGGTTACAAAGATCCTGGATATAGAGGTAAGCGTGGGAAGGACCGGAGCCCTTACTCCTGTTGCGGTGCTGAAGCCTGTAAAAGTTGCAGGTTCCACCATCTCACATGCCACCCTTCACAATGAGGATGAAGTAAGAAGAAAAGGCGTTAAGATTGGCGACTGGGTTGTGGTTCACAAGGCAGGAGATGTCATACCTGAGATTGTAAAAGTAATAGAGGAAAGAAGGGACGGGACCGAGAAGGAATTTAAGATGCCGGATAGGTGTCCGGTATGCGGTTCTCCGGTTATAAGGCTCGAAGGCGAGGTAGCACTGCGCTGCACATCTATTGCCTGTCCCGCACAGCAGTTTGAGAGAATTGTCCATTTTGCTTCGAAAGGGGCTATGGATATAGACGGACTGGGCCCTGCCATAGTGGAAAAACTTCTTGAAAAGAAACTGATAAACGACCCTGCAGATATTTATTACCTGAAATATGAAGATATATTTTCGCTTGAAAATTTTAAGGAAAAATCAACAGAAAATCTTCTTGAATCAATAAATAAAAGTAAAACAAGGCCTCTTGCCGGGCTTCTTTTCGCACTGGGGATAAGGTATGTGGGTTCGCATACAGCCGAAATCCTCTGTGAGGTATTCCCTGACCTGGACAGCCTGATGTCAGCTAATTATGAAAAGATTAAGGAAATAAGGGAAATTGGACCAAGGATAGCAGAAAGCATAATTGATTTTTTCAGGCAGGAGCAGAATCTGAAAGTAATAGAAAAACTCAGGAAAGCCGGGGTTAATTTTGGTTCGGAATTAAAGAAAGTTACAGAGAAGCCGGCTTTCAGCGGAAAGGTTTTTGTTCTTACAGGAAAGCTTGAAGGTTTCTCAAGAGATGAAGCATCAGCCATAATAGAGGGTTTTGGAGGAAAGGTAACATCAAGCGTTAGCAGGTCCACCGATATGGTGGTTGCCGGTGAGAGCCCGGGAAGCAAGCTTGATGATGCGGTAAAATACAACATTAAGATTATCGGCGAGGATGATTTTAAAAAGATGATAGAGGAGTAATTTATAAAGATTAAAAAATTTTTATGGCTAGAGTATATAGAGAAAACAATGGCAATGGAGATAGAACAGTAGAAGAGCAGACAACCAGCATAAAATGGAACGCTCGGGATGCAATAATCTCGATTGTTTTTCTGGCTGGCGTTCTTGTTGCTATTTATTTTGGCTCTGCACAGATATTCAGGTTTTTTGCGAATAAAGAGTTCTTTAATTCTTCTAATATAAGCAATTTGAGCTTTATTATACTTTACGGTATACAGGTTATTCTAATGCTGGGAATTGTCTGGTATTTTGTTATATTCAGAAGAAAGTCAACTTTAAAAGACCTCGGTTTTCGCTATTACAGTATTCTGGGGACCATATGGTACTCATTCATATCTCTTCTGGCAATCTTTCTGGTCGTTGTTTTATATGCTACCTTAATGAACTACTTATTCGGGATAGAAGCCCCTTCCAGCAAAATAGAGGTTCTGATAAGTAACAGCAGCCTTTCGAGCCAGATACTTATTATAGTAGTGACGGTAATTGCCCCGCTGAGCGAAGAGGTTTTCTTCAGGGGTTTTATTTACTCCGCATTTAAGAAAAGCTGGGGAGTAAATGCGGGATTGTTTTTATCCTCTTTTTTATTTGCTGTTGTCCATCTTGAGATATACAGTTTCATACCTATTATGATTATAGGCTGGCTGCTTGCCTATCTTTTTGAGAAAACAAAATCTCTGTTGCCTGCAATTTTTCTGCATGGAGTATATAACCTGATACTTATAATGAGCCTTCTCGGTGAGCTTAAAATTATAAAGTTATATTAATAGGATAAAATATCTGTTAAAATGTTATACTTAAATCAACTTTTTATTATTTTTTTTTGATATTGATTTTGAAATTTTTTAGTTTAAGGCTTAAAAAGATACGATTTTTTAAAAGGTGAATTATGGGAATTTCCAGAGAAGATGTAAAACATGTTGCAAAACTTGCAGAGCTTGAAATAAGCAGTAACGAGATTGAAAGAATTACCTCCAAACTTGATAAAATACTGGACTATGTGGCAGAGATAAGCAGTGTGGACACAGCGGATGTTGAGCCCACCTCGCATGTCATCGATATAAGGAATGTCCTTAGAGAAGATGTTGCGAAAAAGTCGGTAAGCCAGGAGTCTGCGCTTAAGAATGCTCCCGATGAGCAGAATTCAGGATTTAAGGTTCCCAGGATAGACTAAAATGATTCAAGAAAGGACTGGATGAGGAGAGTGGAAACTTATTACCTCACGGCTCACCAGCTAAAGGAAAAACTTGTAAAAAAAGAAATAAGCTCCTCTGAGATAACTGAAAGCATTTTCAGGAGAATAGAAGGAGTCGAAGAAAAGTTAAACGCCTTTATAAGACTTGAGAAAGAAAACGCCCTGTCGCGCGCAAAAAAAGTTGACAGCATTATAGCCGGCGGCGGCAGTGTATCTGACCTTATGGGAATACCCCTGGCTATAAAAGATAATATATGCACAAAGGATATAACCACTACCTGCGCCTCAAAGATTCTGGAAAACTATGTCCCGATATACAATGCATCCGTTATTGAAAAGCTCGAGAGCAATAATTACATCCTTGTGGGAAAAGCCAATATGGATGAATTTGCCATGGGCTCTTCAAATGAAAACTCTTATTTCGGTCCGGTAAAAAATCCCTGGGACACAAAAAGAGTTACGGGAGGCTCAAGCGGTGGACCTGCTGCATCCGTTGCGGCCGGAGAGGCGATTTGTGCCATTGGCTCTGATACGGGCGGCTCAATAAGACAGCCTGCATCCCTTTGCGGTGTGGTGGGTTTCAAACCCACATACGGGATGGTATCAAGATACGGGCTTGTTGCTTTTGCTTCCAGCCTTGACCAGATAGGTCCGCTTACAAGGGATGTTGAGGATTGTGCTATGGTGCTTAACGTAATATCAGGGCACGACGAAAATGATTCTACATCAATAAACAAGGAAGTTCCGGATTATAAGAAATTTCTGATTCCCGACATAAAAGGCCTCAAGATAGGAGTTCCGAAAGAGCTTATGGTTGAGGGCATTGACAGTGAGGTCAGGGACAAAGTTTTAAATGTCGTTAAGATGGCACAGGATATGGGAGCCGAAGTTGAGGAGATATCACTCCCGAGCTTAAAGCATGCTTTAAGCGTTTACTATATAATTGCTCCTTCCGAGGCAAGCTCGAACCTCTCGCGTTTTGACGGAGTAAGGTACGGCTACAGGAATGCTAATGCCGGGACCTTAAGGGAGATGTATAGGAAAAGCAGGTCCGAAGGTTTTGGCGAGGAGGTTAAAAGAAGAATAATGATAGGAACTTACTGCCTTTCAGCCGGATATTATGATGCGTATTATGAGAAAGCAAGCAGGGTAAGGACCATTATCATAAATGATTTCAAGAAGGCTTTTTCCAGATTTGATGTTCTGCTTTCTCCCACGTCGCCCACCACTGCTTTTAAAATCGGTGAAAGGATGGATGACCCCCTGACAATGTATCTTTCGGATATCTGTACGATTCCGGTCAACCTCGCAGGACTTCCTGCAATCTCTATTCCGGCGGGCCTTTCAGCCGACGGGCTGCCTATAGGCGTACAGATTATAGGGGACATACTCAGGGAAGATAACGTTTTAAGGACAGCATACAGCCTGGAAAAGGCAATCGGTTTTAAAGAAAAGCCCGACTTATGATTGGGTTATTAATTTTAGAAATTATTTTTTTATAAAAAGAATTAAAAATAGTTTATGGAAAAAGAGAATGAATACCAGACAGTTATAGGGCTCGAAACCCATGTGGAGCTGAATACTGAAACAAAGATGTTCTGCGGATGCAGGCTTTCATTTGGCGAGGATAAAAACATAAATACCTGCCCGGTCTGTCTGGGCCATCCCGGTTCGCTTCCGGTTACCAACAGAAAAGCGGTTGAGTATGCACTTAAAATAGCCCTGGCATTAAATTGTAAGATTAATAACTATACTATCTTCCACAGGAAGAACTATTTTTATCCCGATATGCCCAAGAACTACCAGATTTCTCAGTATGATGTCCCGCTGGGAGTGAAAGGTTACCTTGATATAGATATGGGAAGTTATGTAAGAAGGGTAGGGATAACCAGGGTGCATATGGAAGAGGATACCGGCAAGCTGCTTCATACCGGGACAACAGGAAGGATAAGCGAGTCCGAAGCAAGCATAGTTGATTTTAACAGAGCTGGGACCCCCCTGATAGAAATAGTAACCGAACCTGACATAAAGTCTCCCGAAGAAGCTAAGGAATATATGGTAAGGCTGAGAAATTTAATCCTTTTTCTTGATGTGAGCAATTGCAGCATGGAGGAGGGAAGCCTCCGCTGTGATGCTAACGTTTCTGTAACCAGCAAGGGCAAAGCCGGGGTAAAAACAGAGATTAAGAACCTGAATTCTTTTAAGTTTCTTCAGAAAGGGCTGGAATACGAGGTAAAAAGGCAGATTAAAATACTGGAATCAAAAGGAAAAGTTATCCAGCAAACGAGGCATTATGACAGTAAAACGGGGACTACCAAAGCCCTGCGTTCCAAGGAAGAAGCCCATGATTATAGATATTTTCCGGAACCTGACCTTGTCCCCATTTACCTGGAAGGTGAAGAGATTGAAAAAATCAGAAAAACGATTCCTGAGCTGCCGTCTGAAAAAATTAAAAGATTTAAAAGCGAGTACGGGCTTTCGGATGACGACTGCAGATTTATGACATCAGATAAAGACATGGCGGATTATTTTGAGGAATGCTGTAAGTGTTACGGCAAACCCAAGAGAGTAGCCAACTGGATAATGGGTGACTTTAGTGCGCTTTTAAACAAAGAGAAAATAACAATAAGAGACAACAGGGTAACTCCTGAAAACCTGTGCAAAATGCTGAATATAATAGATGAGGGCAAAATTAGCTCCAAAATAGCAAAATCAGTATTTGAGGAGATGTTTAACACGGGAAAAGACCCTGACATCATAATTAAAAACAGAGGACTGGAGCAGATAAGCGATGAGTCGCTTCTTGAACCGGTTATAGACGATGTGATAAAAGAAAATCCCGGCCCGGTGGAGGAGCTTAAGGGCGGGAATGAAAAGGCCATCGGTTTTTTGATAGGCAGAATTATGGCTAAGACCGGAGGCAAGGCAAATCCTTATCTTGTAAACGAAATTATAAGAAAAAAAATAGGTTGATACTGAAGCTAAAATTATTATAATTTTAAATCTGGGTATTTTTTTATATCTATACTTTTTATATTTTTTATAGTTTCGCTGTTTTATTTTGATTCAGAGTATATTAATCGTCAGGGCATATTTGAGTTTTAACGTTATGAGAGAAGGGAAGATATAATGCAAAGTTATTTTTGTATTAAATTGAAAAGAATTTTAACAGTAGAAAGGGATAAGCATGATTAAAAAAATAGGTGTTTTAACAGGCGGCGGAGATTCTTCTGCAATAAATGCAGCAACAAAGGCTATCTTTGCAAAAGCACAGCAGTATGGTTACAGGGTGCTGGGCATAAAAGACGGATGGGACGGCCTGATTAAGGGACGGGCAGAGGAACTTACCAGGGAATCGGTTTCGGGTATACATGCTGAAGGCGGTACGATACTCGGTACTTCCAGGACCAATCCCTTTAAGATAGAAAACGGGGTTGAGAAAGTTAAGAAAAATATAAAGAAACTTGAAATCGACGCGATAATAACTATGGGCGGCGACGATACAAATGGAGTTATAACAAGACTGACCCAGTATGGGATAAAAGGAGTTGGCGTTCCGCAAACTATAGACAATGATATTGCTCATTCCGATTATTCAATTGGTTATGCAACAGCTCTTGAGGTTGTTACTGACTGCATTGACAAACTTCATACTACATCATATTCGCATCACAGGATAATGATAGTGGAGATTATGGGAAGAGATTCAGGATGCCTTGCTCTTGATGGCGGAATTGCCGGAGGGGCAGATATTATTTTAGTACCGGAAGTTCCTTTTGAATACGAGGAGATAATAGAAACAATTGAGAGAAGAAAAGAAAGAGGGCAGGACTTCTGTATTATAGCTGTTGCAGAAGGTGCTAAACCTGCAGAGATTGAAGGCCAGGTATCTTCCAGCGGCGAAGTTGACAGTTTCGGACATGTAAGGCTTGGCGGGGTAGGGAATGTCATTGCAAAGGAAATCGAGAAAAGAACTGGCTACAGCACGAGGGTCACAATTCTGGGTCATCTGCAGAGAGGCGGCAGGGCTTCAGCTTTTGACAGGCTTGTTGCTATAAAGCTGGGGGTAAAGGCAGTGGAGCTTGTACATGAAGGAAAGTTCGGAGAGATGGCAGTAATAGAAAATGGAAGAGTCGGTTCTGTATCGCTGGCAAAGGCAATAGATGAAGAAAAGCCACTTGACATGGAGCTTTACGAAATATCAAAAATTTTTAATTAGTGGAAATAAGTCTTTAGCCATAAAGCAGAGATTAAAGCATATGAATAAAGAAGAAGGGCTAAAGTATATAAATACGTGATTCTCTAAAAGAATAATATTTAAAGGAAAGCCCGGGCAAAATCACCAGGATTTATGTCCGGGCTTTCTTAATTTATAATGCAAAATCAATTATAATGGAGGCAATATGCAATTCATTACTTTAGGCAAGACAGATATAAAAGTTTCGGTTATTGGCCTGGGGACCTGGGCGATAGGCGGATGGATGTGGGGAGGTACCGATGAGAAAAGGTCTGTTCGCGCAATAGAGGCGGCTATTGACTCGGGAATAAACCTTATTGATACCGCACCTGCTTACGGACAGGGTGTTTCGGAAAGAATCGTTGGCAGGGCCATAAGGAGTAAAAGGGACAGGGTTGTTATTGCTACAAAATGCGGACTTGTATGGCATATTAAAAAGGGGGAACATCATTTTGATTATCCTTCGGGCCAGCAGGTGCATAAATATTTAGCGCCTGAATCCATAAGGTATGAGGTAGAGGAAAGCTTAAAAAGGCTTAATATTAATTATATAGATGTTTACCAGACACACTGGCAGGATATTACCACTCCTATCGAGGATACAATGGGAGTATTAATGGACTTAAAAAAAGAAGGTAAAATCAGGGCTATTGGAGCAAGTAACGCTTCCCTTGAGGAGCTAAAACAATATGAAAGATTCGGGCAACTGGATGTTGACCAGGAGAAGTATAGTCTTATAGATATAGAAGTAGAGAAGGAAATCCTCCCATGGTGCAAAGAGAATAAAGTAACCATGCTGGCTTATAGTTCAATGGCACAGGGTCTTTTAACTGGTAAACTAGGGCCGGAAAGAGAATTTAAGGGCGACGATTTAAGAAAAAATAACCCCAGGTTTAGTGTGGCTAACAGGAAGCTTATGCAATCAATTTTAGAAAAAGATTTTAAACCTGTTGCTGAAAAATATGGGGTTTCTATTTTGCAGCTTTCTGTGGCAGCGTTGATTTCTGGTGGTGGAGTGGTGGCATTATGCGGTGCAAGAGATGAGTCTCAGGCAAGAGAAATTGCTAAAGCAGGAGATTTTGTTATGGATGAAGCGGATACAGAAAAAATAAGGTATTCCCTGTCTTCGGTAAATTTATAATTTTATTTAAGGCAATTTTTTATTTTCTAATTTTCTATCCTCGGGTTAACAAGGACTGCCCAGTCCTGTGCAGAAGTTGAGCAGGCTCTAATAAGTAGTACAACCTGTCCTGATCTTCCAGCATATGGGCTAAGATCAATATCTAAGCTATCTAAAGCTCCATCATAAGTATGAGAGGGTACTGCTACCAATGTAGCAATAAGTCCACCTTCATAAATAAAAATATCAAAATCCACACCATCAGTTCCGGTTGCTCCTTCTATAAAACCAATCTCCGCTCTAAACCTTGCTCCTTCCGGTATAGTAATATCATCAGGGTAGAATCCTGCTATACTGCCCTCACTGGTCCACTCGGGATGGATTTCAAGTACTCTGGGATAAGTATTACCATCCTCTAATGTTATATTAGTCCTGTAACATGCAAATCCACGGGAGTCATCCAAACCCACATTCCATAGATCGTTTACAGCAGAACCATTTTGCCAGTCAGCATAGGGAGCTTTTCCCAGTACATCATAATAGAAGTGAACGTATATATCTTCAGACTTACTGTCTTCTCCTCCTTTACCATCAGACACTGTAACTGTAACTTTATAATCTCCGCACTCAGAAGGAGTGGTCCAGTTAATATTCTGTGCATGTGGGTTATCTATTGTCCCACCGGTAACAGTCCAGTTGTATATAAGACTATCCCCATCCGTATCAGAGGCGCTGACTCCCAGGCTGTATGTTCTATCTATATATTTAGTTCCCATTACAGTTATTTCAGATATTTCAGGAGGGTTGTTTGGTATGGGGCATCCCCATGGTATTACGATATAATCAGTTGCAGTCCCTTCTGAATTAGTGGCAGTAGCAGTAAGGTTATAGGTCTCATCAGGACTTGTAATATTAACCTGGGCTTTTTTGGTCCCCCATGATCCGCCGCTATCATCCTTGCTCCAGGTAACGCTCGGGGAAGGATTTCCTGTTACAGTTGCCTTAACCCTGTAAAAGCAAATACTGTCTGATGCTGAATAAGTAGGTCCTTCGTATACTTCAACGCTGATGGTTGGGGCTGTCTTTTCCTCCTCTTCTTCCTCTTCAGTAGTTGTAGCTACTTCCTCTTCTTCTTCTTCTTCCTCTTCCTCAGTAGTTGTAGTTTCTTCTTCCTCTTCAGCCTCACTTGTATCTAATTTTTCAGTTTCTTCTTCCTCTTCTTCTTCTGAAACTACTTCTTCAGCTTCTTTTTCCTCTGCGGTTTTCTTTTCGAAAATATTGGATATTATAGGAGTATAAAAAAGTAAGAAAGCTACAACTGCTAAGATTACTATCAGAGCAGACAGTATACCGATTATAATATAAAGTTTTTTCTTATCCATTTTATACTCCCTTGCAGTAAGTTTTAAATATGTTAAAGAACATTAAAATGCTGGTCTAAATTATCTTGCAATTTTATGCAACTATCAGTAAATAATTACAAAGTATTATTGATTATCTAATATAAATAAATATTTATCAATATGTAACATTTGTAGCATATTATTTTTTAAAAAGGTATTAAATACAATAAGAAGTTCAGGGAGTTTTTACTTAATCTTTCTACTTCCCCATTTGGGTTTTCTTTTTTCAAGAGCAATATCCATGTGATTTACCTCCAGGGCTCTGGCAATTTTTCCACATTTAGCTCTCAATATAAAAAAGGTATTTGCTTCAACATTATCAAGGCTTTCTAAATTCCCCTGCCCTTTGGCAATTATAAGCTCTGCTTTTTTAAACTCTCTTAGAAATTCAACCGATGAGCTTTCAAAATTTACACCGATTCTGTCATTTCCTGTTCCAATGATCCTGACAATATCTAGAAGGCCGGCTTCCTTTGCATCTTCTATGGTGGCATCATTTGTAACGGGACCTGATTTAACAGACAGGATAACTTTCTTTTTCATCCTGACGAGCTCTTCTATTAGAACTCTGTCAAAAACAATTTCACCAGCATTATCGCTTAAATATAAAATATTTTCGGATTCATCAAGTGATTTCCTGAATTCCTTATAGTCATCGGCTGCAAAGGGTATATTTTTTATGTCATTTAAAATTTTATTAAAATCCAGTGTTTTCCCCTTATTTATATTAATTCCAAAGTCAATTATATTTCCCCCGACGGATATTTTTGCAGCGGTATATAACCTGTCTGCGGACGACTCGACCATTTGTTTTAGCGAAGGATAAAATTCCAGTGCAATACGGTTATATTTCTTCTTTAAATTATGATAAGGGTCCTTAACTCCGGTGAATTCCCTTGCCACCGAATAGGCAAAATCAGAATTATATGCAGGAGAAGCATCATAATCTACTTCCGATAGTATGTTTAGCAGCTTTTTTAGTGCTTCTCTTTTTAATTTTTCCCTGCAGCCAGTCAGATTCAATGTAGTGATACACTGGTTTATTATACATGGAATACACTCCATATCAGTTTTCATATCAAACCTTTCCTGTTTAAAACTTTCATGTCAATTAGGCACCGGATGAAATTATATAAAAAATGATTGGAAACTTAAATAATAAGATATAACAAAAATCTCATTTATGATTAATTCAGATATATCTGGCTATATCATGATTGTTATGCAGCCGGGGATTGTAACCGGAGTTCTTATAGTCCTTCGAAAAGGGGAAACAAAAACGATTATAAGATATCATATAGAGAAGTACTCCGGTAATGTATATGAGTTTATTACAGAAAAAGTGGCAGAATTAAGAAAAAAATAAGAAATTTTAAGATTGGACTATATGTTGTGGTATAATACTAAGTTACGAAAAGGGCCATTTAACATATTTATTATAAAATAATATGGAATTTAATTTTGAATTTAATGTCGTTCTTACCATTGGGATATTTTTGGTAATTGGTTTCTTTGGAGGCCTGGTAGCTCGAAAGGTTAACTTCCCAACTATAAGCGGATTTATCATAGTAGGTATAATTTTAAGCTTGTCAGGTATTATCCCCAGGGAATTAATTGAAGGGGAATTAAACATAATTACAGAGATTAGTCTTGGAATAATTGGATACCTGGTGGGAGGAGGATTATATCTTAAAAGGCTAAAGCAATTTGGTAAGAGTATTTCTATAATTACATTTTATCAAGCAATGGGCGCGTGGGTATTCGTAACTGCAATAATAGCTTTTCTCTGTCCTTTTTTGATAAGGCTTGATGGAGTAAGTACACCTACTATTATTTCGTGCCTGCCTATTGCTATAATTATTGGAGCTATATCCTGTGCCACTGCTCCTGCTGCAACTATAGCGGTTATTCATGAATATAGAGCAACTGGTCCATTTACAGTTGCTCTTTTGGCAATAATTGTGCTGGATGATGCTATAGCAGTTATCGCTTATTCAATTGGCGCGAATATCGCTGACTCACTAATAATAGGATTAAGCAATATATCATTATATAAAATGTTTCTGACCCCCATTATTGATATATTTGGGGCAATAGCTTTAGGAACGCTTTTAGGTTTTGGGCTGACTTTTGTAGGTAAATTTGTAAAAAAGATGCCGCAGATGATGGTTATAGTCCTGGGCACAGTTTTTTTATGCACAGGGCTTTCTGATGCACTGGGGTTTTCGAATATTCTGGCAAATATGGTTATGGGTTTTATTGTAGTAAACAGAATGGTTGAGAGTGAAAAAATGTTTGAGGCAGTACACGACATTGAAGGTGTAATCTTTGCTATGTTTTTTACTTTAGCCGGCGCGCATTTCGATTATACTATATTAAAAATTTCTGGAATCATAGCTTTAGTCTTAGTTATCAGTAGATTTTTAGGAAAATTTGTGGGGGTTATTATTGGAACTTCGGTTTCTAAGTCACCGGCAATCTTTAAGAAATATTTAACATTCGGGCTTTTTCCCAAAGCGGGTGTAACCATGGGGTTAGCATTGCTGATAAAGGAGCATATTCCTTTAATTGATGCCAATATCGCCAATGTATTTATAAATGGTATAATAACATCAGTGATAATAAACGAGCTGATTTCACCGCCATTGATTAAGCTCGCTCTGGTTAAGTCTGGTGAGGCTTATAAAAAAGATTAAACAATCATACAATGAATAGGTGAATTAAGGATAAAATGAAAGAGCTTTTTGCAAAAGATATTATGACAAAAAAAGTAATTACCATAGATAAGGATTCTACTGTTGGTGATCTAGCTAAGCTGCTTATAAAGAAAAAGATTTCAGGTGTACCTGTTGTTGATGAAAAAAAAGTTATTGTTGGTATCATTACAGAAGGAGATATCATTTTAAAGGAATCAAGTCTGCCCCTGCCTATTTCTTTTAGTTACAGTTTTATGAATAAATATGAAACCTATACGAAAAGTACAGAAGAGTACTTAAAAACAAAAGTTGAAGATGTAATGACCAGGACGGTAAGGACTGTTAAAGAAGATGAACCATTGTCAAAAGTTGTAAATGTTATGCTTAATAATAAGATTAACAGGGTGCCGGTACTGGATAAAGAAAATACACTGGTAGGAATAATAACACGTGCAGATATTATAGAATCTATACTTAAAAGTTATGAGTAATATAAGTAGTATTATATTACAGTGTATCAGAAATTGATGACTCAGAGTGCAATTAAGATGGAAAAACAGAAGTGAGTAGAAACCACTAATTCCTGTTTTGATACAGAACTAACGGAATTATAAATTAACCTTTCTTTTAGCTAAAGTCAGTTTTCTTTTATTAATTGGTGTTCCATAAGTTTAATAAATAGACTTTACGCTTGAGGGCTTTTCTAAAGAAGAGCTTGAAGATTATAGGGCAAAATTAATAATGTATAAAAATAATGTCCTCAATATATAAATAGATTATTTGGGGTGTAAAACATAATCTGTGTGAAACTCGAGGACAAAAGATTCTTTAGAAAAGTGCATTAAGCAGAGGTATGAAAAATTATCCAAAGTGTTAATCAACTGATGACATTACAAAATGTTATTTAAAAATCCCAAATTTTAAGTATAATTTGATTCGATTTAGTTATGTATTTAGAAAGGTCGTCAATGATTAAAGCTGTTTTTTTTGATATGGACGGGACAATTGCAGATAGTGAAAAGATACTCTGGAAAGTTACAAGGGATTTTATGGCAAAAAGGAATATTATCTTAGCCTCCTCAGAAGAAAAATTATTTTATGGGCTTATATGGAAAGAATCGATAAAGATAATACTGGAAAGCAGGGGTATTGAGTATAAACAGAGTATAAAAAATACGCTAAAGGAGCGCTATGTCAGGAATTTAAGGAAAGAGGTTGTTCCTGTACCTTATATATACGACCTTCTCGAAATGATAAAAGGAAATTTTAAAATAGGACTTGCCACAAACAGCAGGGTCAGGGAGGTTGATATAATATTTGAGAAATTGAACCTTGCGCCCTACTTTGACCTCAAACTTTCAAGGGATAATATAAAAAAAGTAAAGCCCGACCCTGAAATTTACTTACTGGGCGCGGATATTTTTAATGTAAAACCCTCTGAATGCGTTGTTTTTGAAGATTCTGTCGCAGGTGTAACAGCTGCAAAAAGTGCCGGTATGAATTGCATAGCGATAACAAATACATATGCTGCAAAAGATTTAGGGATTGCTGATTTGGTAATCGATAGCTATAGGGGAGTAGACCTTGAGATGATTAAAAGGTTTGGTAAATCTTAAAGGGACTAAAGAATTTTAAGCAATTTCTTCTTTTGCTTTGAAAAAAGTGGCGATTGTATTTTTTTTATTTTATTCACCTTAGTATCTGTTTTAATAGTTTTTGTCTTACATTTATTTCTTGTAAGATATAACCAACAACAAAGAAAATATCGTCAAAGAATATTGAAATTTTAAAATTTTGACTTTTATTTTTTTTTAAGATAATATATTAAAAAATTTTTTATATTTCTATCTTATATGGTTTATTAATATTTGTTTATACAATAAACTTTGCAATTTTAATGATTACTCAAGATAAAAAAGAAAAGATTAAAATTTTTGTTGCTTTTAGTTATGATGAAGAGGATAAATCTCTAATTAAGAAAATAATCGATTTTATAAAAAAACCTGAATTTGGTTTTGACCCATATATTGTAGGGGAACATAAAAATGTTGATTTTTTAGATGAACAGATACAAAAAAACATTCACGAAAGTGCTGGTATTTTTGCTATTTTTACAAAAAGATATAATGCTCTTGACGCTAAGAATAAGAAATATATTTTACCACCAGCAATGGTAATAAGTGAATCTTCTTTTGCTATGGGAAGGAAGTATAGTTTTTCCAAAAAGACCTGTGCAGGTATGTATGAAAAAGGAATAAATCCAGAACCTCGGGATATTGGTCTAATAGTAATACGTAGACTTAAGCTGATGGAATTTGAGAGGGATAAGGTTCTTAAATCTAAATCAGGCTATCTAAGAGAGATATTAGCAGAATATTTAATTGATTTCAGAAAAAAATTAATAGAAGAAACTGAAAGACGCTCAATACATCCATACAAGCAAAATTCACTTGATAAAACTTTATATTTATATAATAACGGTACAGCTATTGCGGAAGTTCATAGTAAAGTCACCATATTGGATGCCGATGAATTCAAAGGCATAGATCATTTAATCTACTTAAATGTTGGTAATAAATCCTTACCAGAGTTTAATAAGATGATTAGGAATACTCCTTCTGAAAAGCCTACCAAACACTTTTTCGCTACTCTTATCAAGAGTATTAATGATAAAAGAGTTAATATTCCTTTTAATGTTAAAGAAAGAATAGGTCGAGAAGATAAAAAAATACCTTTATTGTTCGAGTTTCCATCTTTTGATAAATTGCCAGTTAAATCCCTTAAATCAGAAGATATAATAGAATATGAATTTGCGTGGGGATATCCTTTGCTTTATAAAGTTGAAAACAAGCACCAAGATTATTATGAACTTAGGATTCAGAGTACTTATGGATTGCTTGATTCAATCAATTTAAGTTTAATAGTTGAGAACGGTTATAAATTTAGAAAGGAACCTTTTTTAACCAGGTCATCTTCAATAGAAGAACACGCATCTTTCGGCAGGGAAATGAAATTTCAAAAAACTGAGGAATCTATTATCTATACTACCTTTTATTATAACGAAAATGATTTTTATGGGACTGTGAGAGCTCAATGGTCTACTGTTATTTGAATTGCTTTTAATTGTTGATTATTTTGTTATAATGAATTAATATTGTTTTTTAACTTGAAATGAGAGGAGTAATAGTGGGTATTGGTGCATAGTTTTTATAAATTATTTCATAAAAATAATTAGAAGAAGACCAAATTGCTAGCTTGGTCTTTCTTTTTTTAAATATTAATCTGGCGTTTTGTTATGTAGCTTACTTATATTTAACACCCGAAAACAATACAATTTATTGATCATAATATAAATAATATATAGTTCATAAGCAAATAGCATGACCTTGTTAATTTAGATAATAATTGGAATACGTTTGAAGAATTATTATTTAAAATAATCAAATAGGACAGTATTACAAAAAAAGTTATTATTTTTTTATCTTTATCAGATGTTATTAATATGCAGGTTTTTAATCATATTCCCGACTTCCTCCTCGGATAAACTGCTTACATTGAAGCCTTTTTGTTTCAGCCATTCTTTGAACTGGCTCTGAGATTTTTTTATTGATTTTTCATATTTAAGTTCAAGCATCTGTTTTAACAGATTCTTGTCTTCCATGTATTTCTTGTAAGATATTATTACGACTTCGGGTATGCAGTCCCTGGTTACTATATAGATGTCATTTTTATCAGATGTGGTGTCTACGATCTCTTTGATATTATTCCTGGCATTTGTTATCCCTATTATATGCTCCATAAAACTCCTTTTTGAAATGTTAATTAAGCTGTGCATTTAAATTTAAACCTAAATGTAATTTTTTATTATATAGCAAATTTATATAATAATATAGTATAAAATTAGTATATAAATGGTATTGACATTAATAATAATATAATTTATTCTGATTAAACAAATTTCTTAGATTTATTCAATTATTTAAAAGTGCTTATGGGCATATATACTGTTCCAAAAGAGAAGACAACTAAAAATATTGATTCTTTTAATATTATCCTGGCCGACAGTGATAATGAGACATTTAGAAGAGTACAAAATCTAAATGATAAATTTAATTTTATAAACTTGAGTAGCAATTTTGCTGTAAATTTTATTTTGGAATATGAAAAAATTAATCTCGTAATAATAAGTAAAAAGATATCTGATTTACAAGGCATTACAAAAAGAGCCAATAAAAAGAAAATAAAGATTTATGTAATGGGCGAAGATATTCATTACCCTTTAAACGAAAAGGAGTTAGAAAATTTAATATTAAGAGAAATTAAAGAGAGTGAATATAAAAAAGGAAATGGGCGCTTCAGTTTTAAAAAATATTTTAGTAATTTGCTAAGTCATAATGAAAAGAATAAAGCACTAATTTTACATGATGAATATAAAAGTTTGAAGAAAGAAAGTAAGAGCTTAGGTGGAGTTAAAAAGGAAACCGACATAGGTTATAAGGAGAGGCTATATAATGCTGAGAATTTTAATGAAGAAGTGCCTGAGGTTTATAAGGAGAATAGTAATAAAAAGGAAAACGAAAACAATGATTTAGATAAAGGAAATTCCCCGAAGGGAGATGTTTTAGAGGAAGAAACAGGTATAGAAATTAAGAAGATACGAACGTTAAAACAGAAAATAATTATAATACTAAAAGCTAAGGGAGGGGTAGGAAGCACCACAATTTCTATTTTCCTAGGCTTCGTTTTTAATAAAATAAAAACTCTTCTTGTTGATTTGAATTTTTCTGAAGGTGGAGGAGATATAAGTTACTATTTTAATATTCCAAAGTCACCCAGTATCTTGAATTTTGTAGATGGATATAATAGGGATTCTTTAGATAATTCAGTTATAAAAATAAAAGAAAATCTGGATGTTATGCAAGCACCACCTACATATGATTTATCAAAGAAAATAGATTTACAGGATATATATGCTTTAGCTGATATTGCAAAAAAGAAGTATCACTTAGTTATATTTGACCTACCAAATAACTTAGATGATTTATCGTTAGGTGTAATTGATCTTGCAAATTTATTGATAATGGTTTCTGACGGTACTCTGGGTAGCATTAGTAGGCTTGTAAATATAAACGATAGGTTTTTATGTTCTGATTTAGATAAAGTTCTGGTGATTAATAAATATGACAAGCTGAACGGATTGGGGTTTTTAAAAAATCGAGCTGAGCAATTTTTTCATTTGAAGAACTTAGTTTTTGTAGACGAAAGTAGAGAGCTAAGAAATAGATCAGAATTTTCAAACTTTAATTTTAACAATTTGAAAGGCTTTAATTACCTGGAGGAAAAAATATTCGATTTATTAACTTATGACTGAGGGGAATGTAATGAGAAATTATTATAGAAAGTATTTAGCATTAGCAATTATTGGTTCGATTATTATAGGGTTGGCTTTTTATTTATTACTAAATAGTTATCTTGATAAGAAAGCGATAGTTGTTGCTTCCAAAAATATTGAAGAGGGTCAGAAAGTAATTGAAGGAGATTTAGAATTTAAAGAATATTATAAAGGCTCACTTCCTGAAAATTATATGACAGACAAAAAAGATGCAATTGGAAAAACCATTAATATTGAGAGAAAAAAAGATGATTATATTTCTAATGATATGTTTGATGAAAAGAACAATAAAAGCTTTTTTGATGATATGAAAGAAGGATATGTTGTAATAGCTATCGATGTAAAGTATCAAGAACCTTTGCTGGAGGAGGTAGAGGTGGGTAGTTATATATCTATAGTATCGACTGTAAGTGAAAAAGACTTGCTACATTCAGATTATCTCGAACTAGAGGAAAATGCTGAAAATAAATATTTAGATCAAACTGATAGTTATTATAAAAGTAGTTCTAATAGTGGAAGTAGATATTTCATTGCTGGCGGAGATTATATTGATAAAACTATGTTTAATTTATCTGAAAACATAGTTTTAATTAATAGCCAGGTTATGGTTAGAAATCTAGAAGTGATATGTATAGAAAAAAATGTTCCGAGCAGCAATAAAGCTGTTCTTTTAAGCAATAATTACGATACTATCAATGTCTATCTTAAATGCAGTGTTAAGGAAGCTCCTATTATTGCCAGGTTGACAAAAGATGATGATTATAAAATTGTGATAGAAAAAATTTGACAACGGTTTCAAATTACTACCAGGAGTTTTTATGAATTTGGGGGTTAAAAATACTATTACTTATGAAAACTCAAGCGGTATTAGAAGTTTGGATTCTGCTGGTCTCAAGAACAGTAAAACACAGAGTAATACTAATAATTATGATAAAAATATGTTAATCACAGTTATTTCCAATAAAGGAGGTGTTGGTAAGACCTCATTTGCTGTGGTTTCTGCAATGTTTATTTCACAAAAGATGGGGAAAAGGACATTACTATTAGAACTTGACAGTTCACCTGGTGATTTTGGTATTTTATTTGATATTGAGAAAGGCAAATCTATGGAGCTGGCAATAAGGTTTCCAGAAAAATACGGTGAATTTATTAAAAATATACATAGAAATTTAGATGTATTAAAAGGAGTGTCAAGCCCTCTTGTTGCTGAGAATATAAAGAAAGGCTCTATTAATAAATTAATGGATTGCATTTCTAAAGATTATGAATGCATTATTGTAGATACTCAAACAATTATAAATGAACCGGTTTTAGATGTAATTAAACTTTCAAATATAATTTTTATAATAAGCGATTGTTCGTTAGAAAGTATTGCACGTGTTTCGAGTCTGTTTGATATTTTGATAAGGAAGTTCTCTGTTCAGGAATGCAAAATAAAACTTATCTTAAACAAGAAGAAGTTCACGGATTTTCTTAAAATACGGGATCTTGCCAAAATTATTGAAATACCTGTTTATGCATTTGTGAAGTTTGATAAGAAATTCAATAAATACAAATTGATTTTCAATAGAAATAATGTTTCTAAAGGGTGTTTTTTTAAAGACATCAGTAAAATTTTTTCGGTAGAGATTGGAGGATTTGAAAGTATTGTTAAGGGATAGTCTTTATGAGAAAAGTAAATTAGAAATATTTGATGAAAAAGAGATAGTAAATTCTGTTAAGAAAATGGTTAAGAATGATAAGTCTTTTTTAGATTGTAGTTATTCAAACAGAGAATACTGCAGGGATAAATTATATATTCTTTTAAAGGACGAGGTTGAGAAGAAATACCCTTCCTTTGATTTTGATATTAAGGATGAGCTGATTGATAGAGCATTATCAGAAATATTTGGGTTGGGGATACTGGAAAAATTCTTAAATGATGCCGGGGTGACTGATGTTTTTATACAGGATTTAGAGATGATAATAATAAAGAATGGGACTAAGAAATACCTGGGAAAAGTATTTAACAATATTGATGAAGTGTATTTGATAATAGATAGGATTAAAAGCAATACAGGCAAGGTGATAGACCAGAGGGTCCCTTTTCTAAGTACCGAACTTTATGAAGGCAGCAGATGTTCGATAATAATTCCACCTATTTCTGACAGAGTATATATTTCAATAAGGGTCTTTAACTGTATAGATTTTAGATTAGAAGATTTGTTGAGATTAAATATGTTTGATGAAAAGTATTATAGTGTCTTAAAAGATCTGGTGAACGGGAAAAAGAATATTCTTATAGCAGGGTCTATGGGCTCCGGGAAAACTACTTTGCTTAACACACTGGCAAAATTAATTCCAAAAAATGAGTTTATCAATATCATACAGGACGTTCCTGAAATAAAACTTTCGGGATATCCTTTTGTAAGAATGTTAAGCACAAGATCAAAATCAAGGGAGTACGATAATGAGATTAACCAGGATAAATTAATATTTGAAACATTAAGAATGAAGGCTGACAGAATCATAGTTGGTGAAGTAAGAGATTCAATGGCAGCCTATCAAATGCTTCAAGCATTAAATACAGGCCACAGGGGAAGTTTTACAACAATTCATGCTGATTCTGCTTTTGATGCTTTCATAAGGCTGGAGACCTTAGCAATGGAGTATAAGACTAATTTAAATGATTATGTTGTAAGAAGAATGATTTCAAGGGCAATTGATGCAGTATTATTTTTGAGCTACGAAAAAGATAAGAATTCAAATTTATGCAAGAGAAAATTAAAAGAAATTTTGCTGGTAAACAATAGCCTTGATGAGAGAGGGGATTACAAATTAGAGTATCTATAATTATTTCAATTTCTATTGGACTTGGATTATTTTACATACTTAGTTCTGTAGTAATTTTCATTGTTGATAGGAAGAAAATTATCATTGATAGAATCTTCAGGATGTCAAGCAGCGCAGCATTCGAAAAAAGAGACAGTAAAGCGCATATTTTTATAAATAAAGTTAAAGTCTGGGTTGATAAAAGTAATTTAAATCTGAGTATGGAAGAATTCTTTATTTTAATTTTCATATTATCTTCTCTCATCTTTTTTTTGGGATTATTTTTTAAGTTAGGCTGGTTACTATCTATATTGCTGCTGATCATAAATACATTCATATTTTTAATTTACATTAATATAAGAAAAAGAAGAGAAAACTTTAAAAAAGAGGAACAGTTAGAGCAATTTCTATTAGATATAATAGGTTATTTATACGGAAATCCAAATATTCTAAATTGCATGCAGAAGGCTGTAAATGAAACAGATTATCCATTGAGAAGAGAGTTTGAGTTAGTATTAAACGATACAAGCAGGGGTCTTTTATTAAATGAGGCTTTAAAAAATATGGTCAAAAGAAACAGTAGTTATTTAATCGAAGTAGTTCTTGTTGGCTTAATAGCTGCCAATGACAAAGGGGTGGATTTAATAGAATCTTTAAGAGATCAGGTTGATTATATAAGAGAAAAGAAAAATATGGAAAGGTATATTAAGATTTTAAGCTCGGGACCTCGCTACACTTCTTATTTAGTAACTTTGATACCTATAATTTCAATAATAATCATTGTTCTTATTAATAGAGAAGTGATGCATGTTTTATTTACAGGAGTTGGAATTTTAGTTCTTGTATATGTTGTTTTAAGCAATGTAGTTGGGTTTTTTATAATAAATAGAGTTGTTAATTATTATGGAGGGGCAAGAATTAACAGATGAATTTATCAATAATATCTATGGCTATTCTTATTTCAGTTTTTATATTTTTGCTCCTTATAAAGTTTAGTCATAAGGATGCTCGTTTAGTTATTAACTTGATTGAATCTAGGACCAAAAATACGGTCAGAAAGTATAGTAAGAATAAATTAAGTGAAGATTTAAAGTTATTATTCAAAGAAAAGGGTGAAGTAAAAGTATTTTTTTTCAGAGTAAAGTCTTTAGAAGGATTGTTTTTGCTGAAGATAGTTTTTTCTCTAAGCTTTTTTGTGTTTATTATTGCAACTGGGTTCTTTTTAAAGAAGAATTTTACATGGTATTCATTTATTGCGGCGATAGTTGCATATTTTATACCTTCCGAAGTTATCAAGGGCAATATTAATTCGAAAAGCAGAAAAATCCAGAATGAGCTCCCTGACATAATAGACATCTTGTCTTCTTTAATAAAGGCTGGTCTGAGTCTGGATGAATCTTTAAGTTATATTTCAGAAAATTATAAGTGTGAAATTAGTAAACTTTTCAGACTAATACAGGTTAAAATATTTGAGGGCTATAATAAAAATGATGCCTATTATATTGCTTCAAAACTTTCATTCTGTAATGACTTTAAGACAGTAATAAAAATCTTGATCCAGGCTGAAGTAATTGGTAACCCAATCAGTAAGGTTTTAAAAGACATGTCGAGAGTTATAAGAGATAGTCAAAGAGACCTGCTAAAAGTGAAATCCGAAAGACTGGAAAGTAACTTGGTTATTATTGTATTTGTTTTTATGTTTATCCCTACAATATTATTATTTCTATTACCAGTTATACCTCAATTAGAGTTTTTATTTTGGTGAGATTTTTTTATTTGGGTAGATGGATTGGTTTTGAGGAATTTTATTTATATATAAGAAAATTAAATTTAGAAAGGGGTAATTATGAAATTGTTAGTAAGTTCTTTCAAAAAAGTGTTTTTTAAATCAAAGGGAACTACGTTAATAGAAATAGCTCTTTACTTAGCTCTTGTTGTTATTGTTTCTATTACAGTAGTGTCTGCGCTTGGTGATAAGTTACATTCAGTTTTTCAATCTATAGTTAATAGTTTGTAAGGCTATTCTAGGAAATTTTATATCATTTTTTAATAAAAAGTTTAAGTTTGGTTTCTTAGCAAAGAGATACAATATAATGTTTAAGTTCAAATTCATTTCAGAAAAAGGAAGTGTTTTTGTTGAGCTTGCCCTTGTATTACCGGTGTTAATTTTATTGATTGCGGCAATAATCCAGTTTGGGTTTTTATTGAATGCGAAGATAGCTGTGAATTCTGCATCTTATGAAGCTGCCAGGGCTGCGACATTATCTAATGATCCGGAGTCAGATGCTGTAAATGCAGCATTGGAATATGCTTCATCTACTATGCCGGGTTGGAACCTTAATGAAAGACTCAGTTTGAGGATATATATTTCTGGTACAAACCCCGGCGATGCGGTTGGGGTTGATGTAATTTATAAAGTCCCTATTTTTTTTTCAAAGATTCCTCCTTTTTCTATGATTGGAGATGGTTTTGCCGAAGTAGCTGGAAGTAGTTTTATGAGGATAGAAGAAAAAGAGTAAATAGCAAATTTATAAATCTATTTGGAGTGGGAAAGATTGTATTTAATAGAAAATATTTTTATAGGAATTTTAATTATAGTGTTTTTTAAGTTCTAAAGAAGGATTGGAATGGAGAGCAAAAGGAAAATTATAAATTTAACTCTTATTATATTTATAGCAGTCTGCATATTCTTTGTAATTAAGTTTGATGTGCTTGAAAAAATTAAAGATTCTATGAATAAAAGCGTGGAGCAAAATAAGTCTATTTCAGATGAAGATAGTCCGGAGGAATTAAGATATGAAACTTTTCTTGATGAAGAAGGGAATGAAATAGTTATTGAGATGGAAAAAATTATTGGAGAGGATGAAGAGGGAAATGAAATTGAATTCTGGGCCGATACAGCTGAACATGAAATTATATACGATTATATGTACAAAGGTACTATAGAGAAAATAGAGGATAACAAAATTTATTTTCTTGTAGATAAAAAGTCCAGGAATGGAAGTTCTTTCTGTGAAGATGTTGAAGATTATCAGATTATTTTTGATATTGATACCTACGACCTGGAGTCCGATCCATATATAGGATATTCCGTTTATGATTCTTTGATTTTTGATTATGAAAATTTCTATCGTGCTGGAGATATCGATTTTTTGCTAGGAAAGTACTTGAGGGTCCAGGATGTTATGGGTAAGGACAGCCACAATGGTGAGATATGCAAAGAACTTATTTTTTATCTTGAGTAGGGAGTGTAAATGTCTAATAAAATTATATATCGATTGTTAATATTATTTTTATTTGTACTTATATCTGTAACTTTATTGTTACCTTCTAATATTTATTCAGAAAGTCAGAAAGTCTGGGTAGATACTAGCCACTGGGAGATAAAGAAGAATAAAGTTGAAGATGGTTACTGGCAGACAACTCCGAAGAGAAGATGGGTTGATACTTCTTATACGATTACTCAGGGGTACTGGGAAAATTATACCGATAGAGTATGGGTGAGTAGTGGTTACTATGAATATTATAATAAGACTGTATGGGTGGATGCGAGCCACTGGGAAACAAGATACAGAGATGTTGATAAATGGGTTTCAACAAATTTGACAATTTATGTAGGAACAGATAGTTATGGCTGGTCAGTTTATTCGGGTTTTGCTAAGAAGCAGCCTAATATATATACAATAATTTACAAAGGCAATAAATATCATGCAAATAAGTGGATTATAGATTACCGTCCAGTTTATGGTGGACAGGTTTATGCTATAAAATATAAATGTTATGAAAAGCTGACAAGAGTAAAAGAATCTTATAAAGCATGGATAAAAAGCGGCTACTGGCAAACAGTTAAAGTAAGTTACTGGGTGGATACCAGTCACTGGAAGACAGTTACCGGTAGAAAATGGGTTGATACTTCTTATACAGTCACTCAGGGGTACTGGGAAAATTATACTGAAAAGGAATGGATTGATACAAGTTATTATGAATATGAGATGGTATGGATTGAGGATGGATTCTACACAACACCTCTTCATGGTGTTCTTATAGTTGAGAAGAACCCCAAGTATGTTTTTACACGATGGCATAAAGATAATGATGGCGACGAGTGCGGTATGGAGCTAAACATAAGCTGGAAAGTAGATAATAGCAATTTATCTGTAGGTGAAGAAGAAAAAAAGATCGCAAGGCTTTATGTTTATGAGGATATATATAGATTTAATAATAATGGTGTTCAGAGGGTAATAATATTTGATGGAGATGTAGCCCCGGCTTCCGAGGGGGGTATAGATACTCTTACAAAGTTTGAATATAGTGGTAGCAAGGAAAGCATGCTTCATATTTACCTTTTTGCTCAAAATGGTGAGAGCGCTCACATAAATTTTAGCAATCCGGTAAATGGTTTCAGGTCGATTAATGTAAAACAGGAAGGCAGTGACTTGAATGCCAGTAAATGGCTTGGTGGGATAAGTTATGAAGAGTTTGAATTTTAGCCTTAAAGTTAGTAAAGGCTCGATACTGATTACGGTAGCTATACTTATGCCCATCTTTATTTTGTTAACTGGATTTGTTGTTGATATAGGGAGAGCTTTCCTGTACAAAGAAGAAATAAATAAAGCCTGCATGATTGCAGCAGAAGAAGCTTCAAAGTGCATCGATATCGAAGCAGCCCAGAATCTTGGTGTTAACAGACTGGCAGATGATTATCCTGATATAATTTATGAATATTTCTATAAAAACTATAAAGATGCAGATGGCTGTAAAATAAATTATTTAGATTACGATGTAATAGAAAGCATCGATAACCCAAAATATATAGAAGTAAGTTGCGAGGCAGAAATAAGCTGCTTTTTCTTAAAGATAATTTCAATAGATAATATAACAATTCACACAAGCGCAAATGGCAGGCTGAGAAGAATTAAGTAGCAATTATAAAATAGATTAAAATTACATTGAAAGTATATCATAAATGATATATAATGAACTGGAAAATAGAGCTATATAAAAGACCAAATGGGGAATGCCCTGTTTTAGATTACATACAGACTCTTTTGCCAAAACAAAGAGCTAAAATAGAAAAAGAAATAGATTTGCTGGAGTTACATGGAATATATTTGCCCCATCCTTATAAGCGAAAAATTAAAGGAGAAAGGTATAAAGATTTATGGGAGTTAAGAATTAGATATGGTAAGTCCTTCTTAAGAGTCATATATTTTTTATACAATCAAAATAAATTTGTTCTTATTGATGCTTTTTGTAAAAAAAGAAGTAAGACTCCCCGGGATGAGTTAGAAATAGCAAGAAATCGGATGATTGATTATATAAATAGAATAAAGGGTTAAAATAATTATGGAATGGAAAGAAGCTAAAAGAATAATAAATAAAGACCCGGAGGTTATAAAAGAATTAAAAAATCTTGAGCCTGAATACCAGATTATCAGCCAGCTTATTTTTTTAAGAAGAGAAAATAAAATAACTCAAAAAGAACTGGCTGAATTAATTGGCGACAGTCAGCCAAATATTTCAAGGCTTGAGAGTGGAAGTTATAACCCGACTTTATCTAAATTAAAGAAAATAGCGGATTGTCTTGGCAAAAGGCTTGAAATAAGGTTTATCTGAAGTTGATAAACCCTGATGTTTGTTTTAGCATTGAATTGTAGGTTAGGAAAACAGAATAAAATTCTTTTTTATTTAAGTTAAGATTGGAGGTGAAAAGATGCAGGCATATATTCTTATTACGGCTGATGCAGGAAAAGCAATAAATGCTCTGGATTCTGTTAAGAAAGTAGAAGGCGTAAAGAGTGCTTATATGACAGTTGGACCGTATGACATAATTGCATTTGTTGAAGCTCCTGATACTTCTTCTCTTACAAGTATGATAGTAGATAAGATTCAAAAAGTTGATGGGGTTTCGCGCACTCTGACATGCATCGCAGTCGGTTAAAATTTATTACCATCAGTAAAAAAAACTACTCTACTGAAAATTCAGCAGACTTAACCTCTTTGTTATTAAGATAAACCACTGCGGTGTATCTACCTGTGGGAAAACCTTCAGAAACTTCGAGACTGAAACCTATGTAACCAGAACCGCTTTGTTCTGTCGTAAAGTCAGTTAGATTGATTTCTTCTCCTGTTTCAAGGTAGTTCCATATTGTGGTTATCTTATCTTCGGGGGTTATGTTGTTAACTTTTACTGCTGCGTAAACGATAGTGGTCCCTGCCGGGAAAACATCGGTAGGCTCTACAGGGTTGTATTCGCTGTCCACATCTTTGCACATTATAACTTCTTCAACTTCAACCGGACCCTGGCTGCAGCCTCCGATAAGCGCTGCAAGGATAAGTGTTGCGATAAGAGGGAAAATTGCTGCTTTTGTCTTCATATTTATCCTTTTTTTCATATATTGTTGTTCTTACAACCTTTCAATCTTATGATAAAGAAATTTTAATATTTTGTAAATGAAGATGTATATAAATATTGAAGTATGTAATATTATTAGTTATAAATAAAGTAAAAACCCGGGGGACATAAAAATATATGGAAGAATATGACAGGAGAGAAAAGCTAAAGGACTTTTATTTAAAGATTAAAGATTGTACAAAATGTGAGCTTTCAAAAACCAGGACAAAGCTTGTTTTCGGTGGTGGGAGCGCCAGTGCTGAAATTATGCTTGTTGGCGAGGCACCCGGGAAAAACGAAGACCTGCAGGGACTTCCTTTTGTAGGACAGGCAGGAAGGATTCTTGATGAGCTTCTTGATTCAATTGGCATGACGAGAAACGAGGTTTTCATTGCAAACGTTTTAAAATGCAGGCCGCCGGGGAATAGGGACCCGAGGATAGAAGAGATTGATGCCTGCAAGGGCTATCTTTTCAGGCAGATAGAAATAATTGACCCAAAAATAATATGTACCATGGGTAAATTTTCAACCCAGGTGCTTCTTAACACATATAAGGGGATTACAGGTCTGAGGGGAAAGATATTTAAAGTTAATAACCGCATTGTTATGCCTATTAACCATCCTGCTGCTGTGCTTTATACTCCTTCGAGAATGGAGATTTTAAGGCAGGATTTTCAGAAAATAAAAAAGCTTATTGAGTCTAAGCCGGAGGAGACTGGTTATCAGGAAGATATTGTAAGTATTGAATCTGGAAGCGAAGATAACACAAGTGAACAGTTAGGGCTCTTTTAATATGCAAATTGAGGTAATTTCAAATTCTTCAGTTTTCACCAAAAAAATCGGTAAGATTTTCTCAAATATTCTTTCAGGAGGCAATGTCATTCTTTTTACGGGGGAGCTTGGCGGGGGCAAGACCACCTTTATATCCGGTATAGCTGAAAGCCTGGGGATTACCGAAAATTTTTCCAGCCCGAGTTTTGCAATTCTAAACGAGTACAGGATTGATAAATCCAGAAGCCTCGTGCATGTGGACCTGTACAGGCTGGGGGATACTGGTGAGATAGAAGATACTGGAATCGATGATTACATATACAGCAGCAGTTCTATTGTTTGCATAGAATGGGGAGATAAAATAAAAAAATATATAAAAAAGGATTTTTTAGAGGTTAACCTCAGCTACCTTAAGGGCGAGGATGACACAGAAACAAAAAGAAAAATAGTTTTCAGGAGTTCGAGCGGTTACTGGAATAGAAGGCTTAAGGAATTAAAAAAAATGTTAGGCAAAAGCAAAGAATAGAAGTTATATATTAAAAAATATGCCGCAAATGCTGTATTAGTAAGTTTATAAGCAAGGCAGTTTTTAAAATTTTTAAAAAGCATTATTGGGATATAGAAAAATGAATGTTTTAGGAATTGACAGCAGTACAAAATACCTGAGTGTAGCTGTTAGCCGCGACGGCAGGATTATTTCGGAAGTAATCAGCCGGGGTGGCAGAGGGCATATGGTAAATATAATGGGGATGCTGGATAAAGCATTAAAGAAATCAAAGCTTGGATTAAAAGATATAGATGTTTTTGGGGTAAACCATGGACCGGGTGATTTCACGGGTACCCGAATCGGTGTTACTGTTATAAAGATGTTATCTTACCTGGAGGGTAAACCGGCGTTTGGGATTAATTCGCTTGATGCTGTTACGGTTGGAATGGTTCTGAACAATATCAATCTTATTGCCGGTTGTCTTAAAAGGGATGTTTCTCCTTTTATGATGCCGTGTCTTGATGTCAGGAAGAAGGAGGTTTATTTCGCTTTTTATAGCGTTTACCCTGAAGCTGTTAGCGACAGAGACTGTATTGCTGGAATTGATTTAAAGAAAGATAGATTTTTTATAAAAAGGAAAGGTGAGAGGTACCTTGTCCGCTATGATAAGCTGGAAGCTTTCCTTGATAAATTATGGAGTGGAAATGTTTCAGGAGTTACGGGAATTTCTGCTGAACATGGGAGTCAGGTTATCCTTATAGGAGGCAACTGTCATTTAAGTTACAGAGAGACCCTGGCTCGCATAATTAGGAAGGATAGCATTTTTAAACTTGATAAAAAAACAGTTTACCCCCGATCAGGATATGTAAATGTCTGCGCGTATTATAATTTTTTAAATAAAGTTAAAGTTAAAAACCTTACTTCGTTTTACGTGAGGGAATTCATTCCGTTTGTAGTGAATGATAAAGATAATAGTTCTATGTAATTGAGCATCTAAATAAATTTTTAAAAATATTAGATAGAGAAAGAATATTAAATAAAGATAATTAAAAGAAGTAAATTTAATAGGTTCAGGGATAAAACCCGTGATATATAGCTGATAGTTACTAATAGTTTTTCAAAGGAGATAAAATGAAAGCCGGAACTCCGGAAGGTATAATTAGAGAAGAAGCCATAAGGGGAGATATAAATATACTGGGTATAGAGACTTCCTGTGACGACAGCTGTGCTGCGGTTGTAAAAAATGGTTCTGTGATTCTGTCAAATATAGTTTCTTCACAGGAGGAGATACATAGAAAATATGGCGGTATCGTTCCTGAAATAGCTTCAAGAAAACACATAGAGGTAATAGATATAATTATAGGTGAGGCGCTAAAAAAAGCGGGATGCGGCTTTGATGACATCGATGCGGTCAGCGTCACGAATAGACCCGGTCTTATAGGTTCGCTTCTGGTTGGAATGGGCGCAGCCAAGGCTATAAGCTACTCCAGGAATATACCCATTATTGCGGTCAATCATCTTGAGGCGCACATATATTCAAACATCCTTGATAACCCCGGTATCTCCGGTGGTTTTATAGGACTCATTGTATCGGGAGGGCATTCAAGCCTTTACTATGTTGATAAAGAATGGAACGTAAAACAAATAGGCCATACTCTGGACGATGCTGCAGGCGAAGCTTATGATAAAATTGCGAGATATTTAAATCTCGGTTATCCGGGCGGTCCTGTTATTGACAGACTGGCTCAGAGCGGGGATCCGCATTACATAGATTTTCCGAGGCCGATGATGGAAAGCGGTGATTATAATTTTAGTTTTAGCGGACTTAAGACTTCTTTGATTTACAGAACTAAGAAGGATAAGAGCCTAACCTCAAAAGAAAACATACCCCATCTCGTTGCAAGTTTCCAGAGAGCGATAGTGGAGGTTTTGACCGAAAAAACATTAAGAGCAGCAAAGGAGTTTGATGCGGAAAAGATACTGGTGAGCGGTGGAGTCGCCGCCAATAGCGAGCTGAGGAGAGAATTCCTGAAAAGAGGAGAAGAATCGGGTATAAAAATATTTGTTCCTCCAATGCCTCTCTGTATGGACAATGCAGTGATGGTAGCATGCCTTGGTTACTACAGGTTCCTAAAAAAAAGATTTGACAGCCTTGAAGTTGATGTATATTCCAGAAGTGATGTTTGAGTGATATTTTTAGTCTGTATGTATGAGATTTTCTATAATTTTTTACATAATTTTTTCTTGATTTTTTATATTCGTTATAATATTATTCTTTAATGTCAGCAGTCTATACATGAGAGTGCTAACTTTATTTAATGTATTTAATTAAATGCACAAATTAATAAAAAGGAGGAAGTATAATGGCATACAAACCACTTGGCGACAGATTACTGGTTAAGCCAAATCCCAGCGAGGAAAAAACCAAGAGCGGAATCGTTCTTCCGGATTCTGCAAAAGAAAAACCGCAGGAAGGAAAAGTAATTGCAGTTGGTAGCGGCGCAAGAGATGAGAAGGGTAATAAAGTTCCAATGGAGGTAAAGGTTGGAGATACGGTACTTTATTCCAAATATTCAGGAACCGAGGTCAAAATTGACGGAGAAGAATACCTGATTATAAAGGAAAATGATATCCTTGCTATTGTAGAGTAAAAGTTTTTATTTTTTGAAGGAGGTAAAGAAATAATGGCTAAAGAATTGAAATACGATGAGACCGCAAGAAGGGCTCTTGAAAAAGGGGTAAATATTATAGCTGATGCGATTAAAGTTACCCTTGGCCCTAAAGGTAGAAATGTGGTGCTTGATAAGAAATATGGCGCTCCCACAATTACAAATGACGGAGTAACCATAGCAAGAGAAATAGAAGTGGAAGATGTTTTTGAAAATGCAGGAGTTCAGCTTGTGAAGGAAGTTGCCACTAAGACCAATGATGTTGCAGGTGATGGAACAACCACAGCTACTATACTTGCACAGGCTCTGGTAAAAGAGGGCTTGAGAAATGTGGCTGCAGGAGCAAATCCGATGTTGCTAAAGAAGGGTATAGAGGAAGCAGTCAGCACGGTAGTAGATGAAATAGGCAAAATGAGTCATGATATTGCAACTGACAAGAAAAAAATAGCTGAAGTGGCAGCTATCTCAGCAGCAGATGAAAATATTGGTAATACGATAGCTGATGCTATGGATAAAGTAGGGAAAGACGGAGTTATTACTGTTGAGGAATCAAATAAATTCGGCATAGAGATAGAACTGGTCGAAGGTCTGCAGTTTGATAAAGGTTATCTGTCCCCGTATATGGTTACTGATGCAGAAAGAATGGAAGCTGTATTAAATGACCCTTATATTCTTATTGCAAATCAGAAGATAGCAGCAGTTGGGGATTTAATTCCTGTTCTTGAAAAAATACAACAGTCAGGGAAACCACTTTTAATAATTGCAGAAGATGTCGAGGGTGAAGCACTGGCTACCATAGTTGTTAACAAGCTGAGAGGAACATTAACTGTTGTTGCTGTTAAAGCTCCCGGTTTTGGCGACAGAAGAAAGGCTATGCTTGAAGATATAGCCATTGTAACTGACGGTAAAGTGATAAGCGAAGAAATTGGCGTAAAACTTGAAAATGTTACGCTTGACATGCTTGGTTCGGCAAGACAGATTAAAGTAGATAAGGAAAATACGACTATCGTTGAAGGGAAAGGTTCCCTGAATTCTATAAAGGGCAGGATAAAGCAGATTAAAAATGAGATAGAGCAAAGCGACTCGGATTTTGATAAGGAAAAATTACAGGAAAGACTTGCCAAACTATCCGGTGGTGTTGCAGTAATAAAAGTAGGAGCTGCAACAGAAGTAGAATTAAAAGAGAAAAAACACAGGATAGAGGATGCTCTGTCAGCTACAAAGGCTGCAGTTGAAGAAGGTATTGTTGCAGGTGGTGGAGTAGTGCTGATAAATATAATTCCAAAGATTAGCCTTGATAAATATGAAGGTGATGTAAGGACAGGCGCAGCTATCGTAGCCAAAGCTCTTGAAGAACCGCTGAGACAGATTGCAGCAAATGCAGGCCTCGAGGGTTCGGTTATTGTTGAGAAGGTAAGAAAAATGAACCCGGGAGAAGGGCTTGATGCGCTGAATGGTAAATATGTGAACATGGTAGATGCTGGAATTATAGACCCTGCAAAGGTTACCAGGAGTGCGCTTCAGAATGCAGCATCAATAGCAGCATTGATGCTTACAACCGAGGTTGTTGTTGCAGAAAAACCGGAGAAAGAGAAATCAGGACCTGCAATGCCTCCGGGCGGTGGATACGGTGGAATGCCCCCTATGTAATGGCATAAAAAACTGACAGAGTTAAGGCGGGGTTAGACTGCAGTAGAGTTGCTTTAATTTCTCTTTGATAGATTAAGCAATAATAAATATTAAGGGCTGGTTTTTATATAAAGCCAGCCCTTAATATATTGTTAAGTAATTATGAGAGATTTTTTCTTGACAGAATATGATAAAAGTATATTATAAAGTTAGTCAAAACTAACTTATTAATATAAATCTAACAATTATGTATGCAGGTTAAGTTAAATCAAAATGAGAAGTATTTTTATAGACTCATATAAAAGAAGTAGTAAAAAAAATTTATGTAATGGAGATTAAATAAAATGAATAAAAAAGAAATTAAAACTCTTGCGAATAAAAGGATAGGCATACTTGGTAAAGGAGGAAGCGGGAAAAGCACCGTTACGGTTTTATTAGCCAGGGCGCTTAAGAGCTGCGGATATTCAGTTTGTGTACTGGATGCTGATTCAACAAATATAGGACTTCATCAGGCATTGGGGCTTACAAAATTCCCTGAATCTTTAATAGATTATTTCGGTGGAACTGCATTCACCGGGGGTTCTGTGACCTGTCCCGTCGATGATCCTACTCCTCTCCCTGGTTCGGATATTTCTTTAAATAATCTTCCCGATGAATATTACACTCAGAGCAGAGAAGGTATATATTTTCTCGCAGCAGGAAAGATAGGAGGTAAAGGACCGGGGGCTGGATGTGATGGGCCTATTTCTAAAATAAGCAGGGATTTAAAAATATCCGGAATTGGCGACAATCCTGTAACACTTATAGATCTCAAAGCAGGGCTCGAGGACCCTGCAAGAGGTGTAATTACAAGCCTGGATTGGGTGATTGTAGTTGTTGATGCCAATAATGCTTCTATTCAGATAGCGGTTGATATAAAAAATATGGTAAGTCAGATAATGGCAGGAAAATTACCTGCAACCAGACATCTTGAAAACCCCGAACTTGTAAAAATAGCAAATAAGATATTCCTTAACGCAAAAATCAAGAATGTTCTGGTTTTATTGAACAAAATAAAGGGAAAAGATGTAGAGAGCTATATAAAGAGAAAACTGAGAAAAGAAAAAATAGAGCCGGTAGGGACTATTTATGATGATGATTTAATTTCCCTATCTTGGCTGAAAGGAGAACCTCTTAAGTATAGCAGAGAAGATGAAAGCCTGAATAATTTGATTGGTAAATTACATGGAACGAGTTGTTAATTTATCTCTTATAGTATCTTATATAGCTTTTCTGGCGTGATAAAAAATTGAAAGAATCTCACCAGTACTCCTTTTAATAAATTGAATAAATCCATAACTTATAGTAATATTTCTTTTATTATTATTTTATAGTATAAAGCAGTAGTTTCTAATTAGTTTAGTCTTTGATAGTTTTTGTCTTTTAATTACCGATTAGTCTATTTTATATCTATTACGAATATGGCAGTTGAATTGTTTTATAAAATTTTACTTGTAATTGCTTCCTATCTTTTTGGTTCTTTTCCAACTGCATATGTACTGCATAAAATAAAAAAAGGTGATGATATAAGAAATTATGGAAGCGGAAATGTAGGGGGTACAAATGTTACCCGTACACTTGGTGCTGCTTATGGCATAACTACTATTATTGTGGATTTAATTAAAGGATTTCTGCCCGTACTTGCGGTTTATTTAATATATCCGGAAGATTCAATACTTCTTTTAGCTGTATCTGTTGCTGTTGTACTGGGTCATGACTTTCCTGTATATATTAAGTTTAAGGGAGGGAAGGGAATAGCGACTTCTTTTGGAGTTATTATTGGTATTACGTTTCTCCCATTTATAAATATTTCAGATAGTGCAGCATGGATTAAAATTTTGCCTGCCATTATTATTCTGGGAACATGGGCTGTTATTTTTATTATTTTTAGAATAGTATCCCTGGCTTCTCTTGGCGGAGCTATAGCAAATCCAATTTCATTTTACTTTACCGGATATGTTTGGCCCATAGTGATAGCTTCGTTTTGCTTGAGTATTCTCACTATTATTACTCACAGGGACAATATTAAGAGATTAACGCAAAAGAAAGAAAAAAAAATTAAAGGATAAGGGGTTTAAATGGAAATAGAAATTGGCAAGGGGAAGGTTGGCAGGAGGTCTTATGGTTTTGATGAAATATCTATAGTCCCCAGCAGAAGAACCAGAGACCCGGAAGATGTTGATATTTCTGCAAATATCGGTGATTATAGACTTGATTTGCCTGTTCTTGCTTCAGCTATGGATGGGGTTGTAGATGTACGGCTCGCAATAGAAATGAGAAAAATAGGAGGGCTTGCTGTACTTAATCTTGAAGGATTGCAGTGCAGATATGAAAATGCCGACGAAGTTCTCGAAAAGATTTCTAAATTTTCCAATCAGGAAGCAACAAGAAAGATGCAGGAAATTTATACTGAGCCGATTAAGGAAGAGTTGATAGCCAGAAGGATAAAAGAGATTAAGGAAGATAGTGATATTGCCTGTGCTTCTCTTACTCCAAAAAATGTTGAAAGGTATTATAAAATAGCACTGGAAGCAGGGCTGGATATTCTGGTAATTCAGGGTACGGTGGTGAGTGCTGAGCACGTCAGTAAAACAAAAACACCGCTTGATTTAAAGAAATTTATTCCTGAGTGCAATATTCCCGTTATAGTAGGAGGATGCTCGTCATATTCTACTTCACTTCACCTTATGAGGACAGGTGCCGTTGGGGTCCTGGTAGGGGTTGGGCCTGGAGCTGCCTGCACAACGAGACAGGTGCTGGGTATCGGAGCCCCTCAGGCTACAGCTATCGCAGATGCTTCTGCTGCAAGGATGAGGCATCTTGAAGAAACAGGTAATTACTCTCTGGTTATTGCAGATGGCGGTATGCGTACAGGTGGCGATATAGCAAAGGCAATAGCATGCGGCGCAGATATGGTTATGATAGGTTCTCCTCTTTCAAGTGCCAGGGAGGCTCCAGGAAGAGGCTACCACTGGGGCATGGCTACTTTTCATCCCGATTTGCCGAGAGGCACAAGGGTTAAAACAGAAGTTAAAGCCAGCCTGAAGGAAATATTGCTTGGACCTGCATTTGAAAATGACGGAACATTAAATCTGTTTGGAGCTTTAAGAACTTCGATGGCAACCTGCGGATATGAAAATATAAAGGATTTTCAGAAAGCCGAGGTTCTGGTAGCTCCTTCCATAAAGACTGAAGGAAAGCTTTATCAACAACAGCAGAGAGTGGGTATGGGTTTTTAAGATGAACAGCGTGCCTGTTATAGACTTTGGTGGACAGTACAGCCATTTAATTGCAAGGAGAATAAGGGAACTCAGAGTTTACTCCGAGCTTATTCCTTACGATGCAGATATAAAAGAGATAATGGATAAAAAGCCGAGTGGGTTAATACTCTCAGGTTCTCCATATAGTATTCTTTCTGAAAATAAAAAAATTCCTGTAATGGATAAGAAGATTTTTTCACTTGGAGTGCCTGTTCTGGGAATCTGTTACGGAATGCAGCTGATATCTAAATTACATGGTGGCGAAGTTGCTGCTTCTGGCTATAACGAATATGGAAAAGTAAAAATAAAGTTAAATACCGATTCGCCTCTTTTTAAAGATTTAAAACACGAGGAAGTTTGCTGGATGAGCCACAAAGATAGTGTAACAAAGATTCCTCCGGGGTTTAAAATAATAGCTTCCACCAGAAATCTTCCTATAGCCGGCATAGAGAATAAGAAAGACAGGATCTACGGGATACAATTTCATCCCGAAGTGGTTCATACCCCTTCCGGCATGGATATACTCAAGAATTTCCTTTTTGATATATGTGGCTGCTCGCCGACCTGGACCATGGTCTCGATTATAGAAAATCAGATAAAAAAAATAAAAGATGAGGTAAAAGATGGAAGGGTAATATGCGGATTGAGTGGTGGAGTCGATTCTTCTGTGGCTGCTGTTCTTGTAAATAAAGCTGTTGGCGATAAACTTACCTGTATATTTGTTGACCACGGCCTTTTACGCAAAGGTGAAGCAGGAAAGGTTATTCAGACTTTTAAAGATAATTTTAAGATGAATCTGGTACACAGGGATGCCAGCGAGAGGTTCCTTGGTAAGCTGGTAGGTGTCACTGACCCTGAAGAAAAGAGGAAAATAATTGGTAATGAGTTTATAAAAGTATTTGAAGAGGAAGCTTCCCGTATAAAAGATGCGCATTATCTGGTGCAGGGCACATTGTACTCGGATGTTATTGAAAGTGGCACGAGGGATGCAGCGAAAATAAAATCTCACCATAATGTTGGCGGTCTTCCAGAGGATATGAGGCTTAAGTTGATTGAACCCTTAAGACTTCTGTTTAAAGATGAGATACGAAAAATAGGAGAAGAGCTCGGGCTGCCCGATGAAATAATATGGAGGCAGCCTTTTCCCGGACCCGGCCTGGCAATCAGGATAATTGGAGAAGTTACCAGAGAGAAGATAAGGATACTGCAGGATGCAGATGATATAGTTATTGAGGAAATAAGGAGAGCGAAATTATATAGAAAAATCTGGCAGTCTTTTGCAGTGCTTCCGAGTATCAGGAGTGTGGGAGTGATGGGAGACGAAAGAACATACTGCTATCCGGTAATAGTAAGAGCAGTTAGCAGTATTGATGCAATGACTGCTGATTGGGTTAGACTTCCGCATAAGGTGCTGGAAAGAATTAGCAATAGGATTGTTAATGAGGTTGAAGGAGTGAATAGAGTAGTATATGATATAAGTTCAAAGCCACCAAGTACCATAGAGTGGGAGTGAGTGGGAATTAAATAATTAAAAGGAGTACTTATGAAGGACGAGTTTAAAGAGAAGCTGGTTGAATATAGAGAGGATATAAATAAAATAGATGAAAAGATAGTGGAATTTTTGAATAAGAGAGCAGTTGTAGTAATGAAAGTAAAGAAGTTAAAAGAAGACAGGAATGTTCCCCTTTATGATGCCAAAAGGGAGGAGGAATTGTTTGATAATATCGTCAAATATAACAAAGGTCCTCTTTATAACGATAATATAATTCAAATTTTCGAATGCATCCTGAGGAATGTTCAGGTTCTCGAGAAAGACGAAAATCTTTAAAGATACCGGAGTTCTGTTTGTTAATAATAAGAATGATATGAAAAATATTATTCTTAAAGAAAGCTAATTTAAACAATTATTTTTTATTAGGAAATTTATTTTAGAGAAAAAGAAAGAGATTTATTTAAATGGAAGCCAGGAAAGAAAAATCTAAAGAAGCCGTAAACAAAAAAAATGATAGCCTTGTTAAAGAAGGATACTTTACTGTGATTGCCGGTCCATGTGCAATTGAAAGCCGGGAGCAGCTTGAGGAGAGTGCAAAGGTTATAAGAGACCTGGGTCTTTTATATATAAGAGGTGGCGCTTATAAACCAAGAACTTCCCCTTATAGTTTTCAGGGTCTGAAGGAAGAAGGTTTAAGGCATTTAAGGGAGATTGGTGAGAAATATGGTCTTAAGACCGTAACCGAAGTTACTGATACCAAAAATGTTGATGTAGTTGCGGATAACGCGGACGTACTTCAGGTTGGCACCAGGAATATGTCCAATTTTGCACTACTTGAAAAAATCGGAGAAGTGGCAGCCAGAAAAAATAAAAAGGTTATACTGAAAAGAGGCTGGGCTTCTTCTATAAAGGAGTGGCTGCTGGCTGTAGAGTATATAACCTATAAAGCTGAAGTAGAAGTGGTGCTATGTGAAAGGGGGATAAGGACGTTTGAAACAAGTACAAGGTTTACTCTGGATTTATCGGCAGTACCTGTTATAAAGAAACTTAGCAAACTTCCAATAATAATAGACCCCTCGCATGCCGTAGGGCAGAGTGACCTGGTTATTCCTATGAGCAGGGCTGCACTTGCCGTTGGTGCTGACGGCCTTCTTGTGGAATCTCATATTAACCCGAGCAAGGCACTGTCAGACGGGCAGCAGCAGTTGAATTCAAAAGAGTTAGTCGAGTTAATCAGACAATTAAGAAACATGTCTGGTGCAATTGGAAAGAAAATAAGATAGTTGATGAAATTTGGAACTGGAAAAATATTTAAATCCCCAGCAAATTGAAGCTGTAAAAAGCACCGAAAAACCACTTCTGGTTATTGCAGGTGCGGGCAGTGGGAAGACAAGAGTTCTTACATACAGGATTGCACATCTCATTAAAAATAAAGGAGTGGACCCCTTTAATATTTTAGCTATCACTTTTACCAATAAAGCGGCAAGAGAAATGAAAAGAAGAGTGATAGAACTTGTAGGCCGGATAGGCGAATATATGTGGGTCAGCACCTTTCATTCATTCTGTGCAAGATTACTCAGGTATGAAATACATTATCTGGGAATGTCCAGGAATTATGTTATTTATGATGAAAAAGACTCTGTAAGTCTTGTGACCAATGTAGAGAAAGAGCTGGACCTGGATATCAGAAGATTCCCTCCAAAAGCCGTGCTTTCAGTTATCAGCGATGCCAAAAACAGGTTAATTGACCATGAAAATTATTCGTTAAGTGCGACTGACTACTTTGAAAAAATGGTATCTAAAATCTACTCCAGGTATCAGGAGAAATTGTTTAAAGCCAGCGCTCTTGATTTTGATGACCTGCTGATGTTTACTGCCAATGTTTTTAAGCTCTATCCCGAGGTCAAAAAAAAGTATCAGGAGAAATTTAAGTATATCCTTGTTGATGAATTCCAGGATACCAATATTGCTCAGAATGAAATTGTTATGCTTTTATCTGAAGAGCACAGGAGATTGTGTGTGGTTGGTGATGATGACCAGAGCATATACAGCTGGAGGGGAGCTGAGATAAGGAATATTACTGAGTTTGACAGGCAGTTTGACGATACTGTTGTCATAAGACTGGAACAGAATTACCGCTCTACTCAAAATATTTTGAATACAGCAAACTGTATAATAAAAAACAATGAAAATAGAAAAGATAAGAAATTATGGACCGAGAATCCAGAAGGAGAAAGAGTATCAAAATACATAGCCCTGGATGAAAAAGACGAGGTTGGTTTTATAGTAAAAAAAATAAAAAATTATATGGTAAGGAGTAATAAGAAATATAAAGATTTTGCTATTTTTTACAGGACAAATGCCCAGTCAAGAGCCGTTGAAGAACATCTGGTAAGAGAGAATATACCCTATAAAATCTATGGAGGTTTGAGGTTCTATGACAGAAAAGAGATAAAGGACATGCTTGCCTATATGAAGCTGATAGTTAATCCTAAGGATGTCGTAAGTCTTGTAAGAATTGTTAATATTCCGAGGCGTAAGATCGGCAAGACCACGATTTCGGTTATAGAGAATTATTCGAGAAAAAATAATATGACATTCTGCGAGGCTTTTTATAGAGTTGAAGAAATTAACCTGCTGAGCAATACTACCAAAGAAAGAATAAGTGGTTTTATTTCTCTTATGTCAGAGCTAAGAGATTATGCCATGAGAAATGGCGTTAGCAGGGTGCTAAAGAAAATATGGGGGAAAACAGGGTATTTGAGTGAGCTTGAACATGAAAATACCATAGAAGCTTTAAATAGAATAGATAACCTTAAGGAGCTTCTGACTGTTACTAAAGAATATGAAGAAAAATTTGAGTTTGACTACGAGCTGACTGATATATCAGAAACTGACCCAGCTGCTGGCAAACAGGAGAAAGGCGGAGCTAGTCCGGGAGATGAAAGTACTAAGGAAGAAAGTCTATATAACCTGGATAAATTCCTTGAGGAAGTATCTCTACTCACTGATATAGATAATTATGACGAGAATACAGATGGTCTGGTTCTTATGACCCTTCACAACGCCAAGGGCCTGGAATTTCCTGTTGTTTTTATAATAGGGCTGGAAGAGGGGATTTTCCCTCATTCAAGGAGTATGAATAGTATTGAGGAGCTGGAAGAAGAAAGAAGGCTCTGTTATGTTGGCATAACCCGGGCTAAAGAGAAGGTTTTCCTTTCCGCTTCACGCTCGCATAGCATTTATGGAGATACGAGTTTCAGGACTGCTTCAAGATTTATGAATGAAATTTCCCAGGATTTGCTTATAGATGAAAATGAATTAGAAAAGGGGAGCAAAAGTAGAAGCCTTGAAGAATACAGAAATGAATACGATAGGGATTATGCTTATAAAAAAGGCGATATTATAGAGCATAAATACTGGGGTAGTGGCGAGGTAGTGAAAGTTAAAAAACTTTCTGATGACTGTGAGCTTGATGTAATATTCGGACAGGTAGGCCTGAAACACCTTCTGGTAAGCTTTGCCCCCATAAAAAAAGTTAAATAAATCACCGGCAGTCTTTATAATTTTTTTAGATTTTATAAAAATCTTTCTTTCTAAATCTGGAGAATATTTATTTTAAATTTTCGGGATTCAGGCATTCAAGTTCGGGCAATACAAATCTACCATTCTTTCTAATAAGAATGTCATCAAAATAAATTTCTCCTCCGCCATATTCCGCTGTCTGTATGCAGACGAGATCCCAGTGTATTGCAGAGTTATTGCCGTTTGAAGCCTCTTCATAACATTTCCCCGGTGTAAAGTGGAAGCTTCCCATTATCTTCTCGTCGAAAAGTATATCTTTCATTGGTTTTTTGATATATGGGTTTACTCCGAGAGCAAATTCTCCTACATATCTTGAGCCTTCATCGGTATCGAATACTTTGTTGATTCTTTTGGTGTCGTTTGATGTGGCTTTTATGATTTTACCATTTTTAAATACGAGACTGATGTTTTCATAGACAACACCCTGATAAACGGAAGGGGTGTTAAAGGTTACAGTGCCGTTAACAGAAGTCTTTACAGGAGCGGTAAAAACTTCTCCATCCGGTATGTTGAATTCCCCGGCACATTTTATAGCGGGTATATCCTTTATTGAAAATTTAAAATCAGTATCCCTGCCGGTTATGTGCACCCTGTCGGTCTTGTTCATGATTTTAACTAACTTATCCATTGCTTTTGACATTCTGGAATAATCAAGGTTACAGACTTTGAAATAAAAATCTTCAAATGCCTCAAGGCTCGTATTTGCAAGCTGTGCCATCGAAGAATTGGGGTATCTCAGCACTACCCACTTCGTATTGGTTATTCTATCTACACTTACTGGTTCGATATAGTATTTCATATAAGCGTTGATTTTTTCGGGTTCAATATCGCTGAGTTCGCTTATATTATCACTTGCTCTTATGCCAATAAAAGCATTCATTTCTTTAATCCTTACGAGGTCATATTTAGCCATGGATTTTAGTTGCTGCATGGTGCACTCTTTTAATACTTCTCTTGTAGTCGAGGAATCTTTTAAATCAGTAAAAGGTATGGCCCCCGCTTTGTAAGTTTCTTTCACCAGAGCTTTTACCAGCGGTATTGCTGAATTACCCACGCACTCTATTAGAACTTTTTCGCCTTTTTTTACCCTGCATGAATAATTCACAAGATTTTCTGCAAGTTTTTTTATTCTTGGGTCCATTTTACTTATCTCCTCTTAATACTCATGTTAATGTATTCTTATATATAGAATTATTTATATATTTTATGTATTTTACAGAAATTATATTAAAAACCATAATGAAATATAACAATTATACCGTAAAACTATTTTTAATCTAATTTTTATTATCTAAAAATCAGGGTTTTTACTGCAGTTTTTATTTTTTTATATTCTGGCTTTGAGGATGGGTAATAATAATTTAAAATTGTGAATTATTACAGGAAAGAACTTATGTATTTTTATCTTTAACTGGAAGGATTACTTTATGTTGTGAGACCGGGGAGGCAGTGCAGATTAGCTTAAGAAATGGTCCCAGCCATGTTTTTTTATGATTTCTTCTTTACCGTTTCTTAATAGTCTTACACCTTTTTTTCTTGTTATTTCTCCTACCTTATATCCTTTTACCTTATCAAAGTTTTCTTTTGATACAGTATAAACCAGTTCGAAATCCTCGCCGCCATATAAGGCAAAGTCAATTGCCTTTTTACCGGATACTTTTGCTGCTTTTTCCGTTGCAGGTTTTATTGGAATCGAATCCTCGTAGATAACAGCACCGGTGCCGCTCTGTTCACATATTCGCTTTACTTCAGAAGCAAGACCGTCCGATACATCAATCATTGCATTTATGTATTTTAAGAAGGGCATAACTTTGTAAAATTTTGCTTCAGGTTCCAGATGCTTCTTTTTCACCTCTTCGAATCCATCCACATTTTTCAGAAATAAATTCAAACCTGCAGAACTTGAACCAAGGTCTCCACTAACCATAATAAAATCACCGGGCTTTGCGGATGACCTGAACTTGAGGTTATCTTTTTTTGCCTCTCCAATCATGCATATATCTATTATAAGCTGATTGCCATGAGTTACATTGCCTCCGATTATTTCAATCTGGTATTTCTTTCCTGCGCTCCTCATACCCCTGTATATTTCTTCAATTATTTCTGCGTCAATTTTTTCTGGCAGGACCAGTGAAACAAGAAAATACTCAGGTTTTGCACCCATGGCTCCTATATCAGAGACGTTTATCTCAACTGCTTTCTTGCCAGCCTGCAGGGGGGTAAAGTACTTGAATGAGAAATGGTCGCCCTCCACCAGCGTATCGGTGGTAAAGACAAGGTATCTATCTCCTTTTTTTATGACTGCAGCGTCATCGCCAATCCCTTTTATTATGTCTTTATTGACGGGCTTTTTTGAAAGCCTTTCGATTAAGGCGAATTCCCCTCCTATTTTAGAAATATCCATTTATAAGTCCATTTTTTTATTTTAATATTTTTTTATCTATTGATATATCTACAAATATAGTTTTTTAAAATTTTCTCTTTTATTTTAACCATTAAGAAATTTATCTACCAGGTCAATTGCGCAGTACTTACCGCACATTGTACAGCCCTTGCTCATTATCTTGCTTTCTTTTCTGAATCTTCTTGCTTTTACGGGGTCAATGGATAGTTTTAATTGTTTTCTCCAGTTTAGCTGTTTCCTTGCTTTTGCCATTTCTATATCCGGCAACATGGCATTTTTTCTTCCCCGGGCGATGTCTGCTGCATGAGCTGCTATTTTAGAAGCGATAACTCCTTCTTTTACATCTTCAATTTCGGGCAATCTCAAGTGTTCGGATGGAGTAAGATAACAGAGAAAATCAGCTCCATAGTAGCCTGCTAGCGCGCCTCCAATGGCACCTGCTATATGGTCATAGCCTGATGCTATGTCTGTAACCAGTGGTCCCAGTACATAAAAGGGTGCATTGTTGCAGAGTTTTTTCTCTAACAGGACATTTGTTTCTATCTGGTCTATTGACATGTGGCCCGGTCCTTCTATTATTATCTGAACACCTTCTTCCCTGGCTTTTTTTGCAAGTTCGCCAAGGATTAACAATTCCTGAACCTGCCCCCTGTCTGTTGCATCAGAAAGGCAGCCCGGTCTTAATCCGTCTCCCAGACTCAGTGTTATATCATATTTTTTTGCAATTTTTATGAGTCTGTCGAAGTTCTCGTAAAGCGGGTTTTCTTTCTTATTGGACAATATCCATGTTATTAAAAAAGCCCCACCTCTACTTACAACATCAAGAAGTCTTTTCTGCGTTTTTAATTTGTTAATGGATTCTATAGTTACACCGCAGTGAACGGTCATGAAGTCAACCCCATCTTCTGCCTGTCTTTCAATTACTTCAAAAATCTGCTCTCCAGTCATGTTTATGATACCTTTTACTTTTGCTGCTTCAACGGCAGCCTGATAGATGGGAACTGTTCCTACCGGTACAGGGGAATTTTTGATAATTTCTCTTCTTGCTTTATCTATATCGCTACCTGTACTTAAATCCATTACGGTGTCAGTTTTTGCTTCAATTGCTACCTCGAGCTTTTTTAATTCTTCATCAAGGTTGTCATGGTCGGATGAAGTACCTATGTTGGCATTGACTTTAATACTTGCTCCCTCGCCGATAGCGCAGATTGATTTCATGGATTTGTGTTTTTTATTATAAGGGATTACCATGCTGCCACTGGCTATTTTCTCCCTTATAAATTCGGCAGTTAATCCTTCCTGTTCTGCTACTATTTCCATTTGTCTGGTTATTTTTCCATTTAATGCCTGTGTTAATTGAGTCATTTAAAATTTGAGCCTCCCTTTAATGATTTATCCTCATATTTTTATTATATATCTTTTTGCAATCCTTGCTTTTAATTAGAAAAATTTTTAAATATAAAATAGTCAAAAAAAATATTTTTATATTTTTTTATAGTTAAGAATAATATTTCTAAACTTTTTAGATTCTTTTTCAACATCCGGACCTGTGACTATAGCTGATATAATTGCAACGGATTTTACGCCTGCTTTAAGAACATAATCAATATTGCTTTCATTAATTCCACCAATAGCCACAAATGGTATCTTTATTGTTTTTTTTACCTCTTCTATAAATTTTATTCCGGATGGTACCCCGGCATCTTCTTTGGTGCGGGTTTCAAAAATAGGGCCCACTCCTATATAATCAGCGCCTTCATTCTGGGCTTTTAGTGCCTCTTTAATATTGCGTACCGTCAGTCCTATTATCTTTTCATTTCCGAGTATTTTTCTTGCAGTCTGGTAAGGCATATCCTCGTTACCGAGATGTATTCCATCGGCATCAACCGCAAGAGCAACATCAACCCTGTCGTTTATAATAAATAAAGCATTGTTTTTAAAACAGAGCTCTCTTATTTTAACTACCTCTTCCACCATATCCCGGGTGTTTTTATTTTTTTCCCTGTATTGTATTATTTTTACCCCTGCTTTTAATGCAGCCTCTACATCTTCCAGAACAGTTTTTCTGGTTAAAGCCGGGTCAGTTATAAAATACAGGTCTATGTTATTTAATATTTCTTTCATTTGTTTTTCCATTCAGGAATTGTTGATTCTACAACATCTCTGGCCTGGATTCACCTATCAAAAACTTGAGAGATGGATATATAAATATTTTTTTATAATTTTTTATATTTTTTTTAAAATAAAAAAAGCTACCAACCCGAGTTTAAGTAGCTTTCTTAATTCCTACTTTCCCTACGCTAGCATTACCCAGGTCAGGTTATAAGGGGTCGATAGCTTTAACCAGCTATCCTCTCAGCCTGTGAGCTCCCCCAAGTATTATACGTATTTAATTTTCAAAGAATTTTCTCTATAATATACAGGAAAAATAATTGGCTTTCCTTTAAGCCTAATGGATATTAACATAAAAAAGTCTTAATAACAATGGTATAATAACAATATAGTGCAATTAATATTAGCTTAAAAAAGTGTAGATAATTTTATTTACAGGTAGTGATAAGATATGAATTTTAGTGATAGAAAAATCGGAATTCTTAAAGAAGTTGTGGATAGTTTTATTGAAAATGCTGACCCTGTTTCGTCAAAGGAAATATCAGAGAAAATCGAGTTTGACATTAGCACGGCAACTATAAGGAAGGAAATGGCAGAGCTTGAATCAATGGGTTATCTTACTCATCCCCATACTTCTGCAGGTAGAATGCCAACTGATAAAGGGTACCGTTTTTATGTAGATAATTTAATAAAAGAAGAGCTTAATGCAGGTATCGATAACGATGATAAAACCAGCAATGCAATAGATATAGCTAATTACAGGAATATGGAGATAGAGGCTGTCCTGCAGAAGTCTGCTGAAATGCTGGCCGAGTTTACCAGCTATCTGTCAATGGTCATTGCTCCTACGATACAGCAGAGTAAATTCAAGCATATTGAGCTCTTAAAATTCTGCGGCGATAATATTCTGATGGTGCTTATTACTGATACAGGAAGAGTTTATAAAAGGAACACTTCCCTGCCGGGAGAATATACGGAACTTGATTTACAGTCGGCTTCTAACGTAATGAATTTGCAACTGAGGGATAAGAACATAATTGATATAAATATGGGGGATATAAAGCTGCAGAAGGGTGATTCAAACCTGGTGCTTTTAGTTAATAAGATTATTGATTTAATTAGAGAGTGTATCAAAGAGAATTTTCAGTATAATAAAATCTTTGTTCATGGGGCATCAGTTATATTAAAACAGCCCGAATTTATTGACCTGAGAAAGATTCATAATATCCTGAGGGTCATAGAAAATGAATATTTACTTATGAAAATGTTACTTAATTTTTCGGAAGATAGTGATTTTGTGGTGAAGATTGGTTCAGAATTGTTCGAGGAAGGCACTGAAGATCTAAGCCTGATAGCCTCAAGATACAAAATTTACGGAAGCTCAGCCGGAGCAATAGGCGTTTTGGGGCCGAAAAGAATGGATTACTGCCAGGTTATAAGGAGTCTTAATCTTTTTAGAAGAAGCCTTACCGAAATTTTTAATTCAAGAATAAGCACTTAATACTGAAAGATGAAGTAGAGGAATAAGAGAAAAACTGGAAAAAAGTGCTTAAAAGAGTTATTATTTCTGCGCTAAATTATTTTGAAATCATAAAAAAATTGTTTTAGAGGTGATTTTTACCGGTGGCGAATAAGAGAGATTATTATGAAGTCCTTGGATTGAGCCGCGACTGCACGGCAGAGGACATAAAAAGAGAATATAGAAAACTTGCCCGAATGTACCATCCTGATGTAAATAATGGCAATCCTGAGGCTGAGGAAAAATTTAAGGAAATTTCTGAAGCTTATGCGGTCTTGAGCAATGATGAGAAGAGGAGACAGTATGACCAGTTCGGCTTCAGCAGGAGCCTTTTTGAAAATTTTGATTTTGGAAGCGTATTTTCGGAGTTTGGTTTTGGCGACTTCTTTGATTCAATGTTTGGAACCGGATTTGGAGGGCCTTTTTCAAGCAGAAGAGCAACCAGGCAAAAAAAGAGGGGCTCTGATATAAAGCTTGAAATAAAGATAAAATTAAAAGAGGCAGCCTATGGAGTAAAAAAGGAAATAGAATATAGTGTTGATGATATATGTGACAGGTGTAATGGGAAAGGCAGCCTGAGTGAGAGTGGAATAGAAACATGCCCTGAATGTGGCGGTACTGGGAAAGTAAGGACTGCAAGGCAGTCCTTTCTCGGAAGCATAATAACTACATCAACATGCAGCAGGTGTGGCGGTACGGGCAAAATAATAAAAGAACCCTGCCCTAAGTGTAAGGGAAAGGGTTATTACCGTAAAAAGAAAAAAATAAGTGTCGATATTCCTGCCGGCATACATAATGGAGATAGCCTGAGGCTGACAGGAAAGGGGAATTCGCTTGGAAGGGACTCCATAAATGGAGATTTGTATATAGTTGTGAGGGTTATAAGTCAACCCGGGTTCACAAGGTCAGGAGATGATATTCTTTCAGATGTCGATATATCTTTTGCACAGGCGGCTCTCGGTTGCAAGATAAAAGCAAAGACTATTGATGGTGAAGAGGAAATAAATATAAAGCCGGGAACACAGCCCGGAGAAAAGATAGTATTGAAATCTATGGGAATGGTAGAGCTTAATGGATACAGAAGAGGCGACCATATAATAAATGTAAATGTCAAGATTCCCGGGAAGCTTACCAGAGAAGAGGTAGAGCTCCTGAGGAAGTATGCCAGTGGAAGAAACGAAGATGTAGGGAGCGGAAATAAGAGTGCTTTTTCCAATATTAAAGATGCGTTTAGAAAGTAATTATAAATAAAAATAGTTAAAATATTGTTTTTTTTATTACTTTTTATATTGTGTTAATCTGTATTCTAATCTGGATTCTGTTTATCTAAATATGATTATTCAATTAATTTATATATTTTTATCAGTTATCGGTTTTTAAAATGAGCTACCCATACTTTTTTGTTGATTCCGGTCGTATAGAAAAGAATGAAATAAAAATAATAGGGGAGGATTTAAATCATCTCAAGAATGTACTCAGGGGGGAGATTGGAGATACTGTATATATATCGGATAATGAGCAGTATAAATATAAAACTGAGATTTTAAAGATTGGTAAAAATGAAATTACGCTTGCCACAAAAGGGAAAGAAAAAATTTTAAGAAAATTCCCGGAAATTATTTTGTTTCAGTGCGTTCTTAAAAAAAATCCAATGGAATTTGTGATCCAGAAATCCACAGAGATAGGTGTGGACAGGATAGTTCCAGTTATAAGCAGGAGAACTATCGTAGACTCCGGAAAGGTTTCAGACAAGCTGGCAAGATGGCAGAAGATTTCCGATGGAGCTTCAATGCAGTGCAAGAGAGATTTTAGCTGCAGGATAAGCTCACCCGAAGATATTCACGGAATAATGGTCTCTGAATATGACTATTTTTTTATTCCTTATGAGAAGAGTGCCAATTACAATAAAATCATTTCTGAAGATGCAGATGCCTTATCCAGGATTTCTGCAATCGGATTTATAATAGGACCCGAAGGTGGTTTTGAAGAGAACGAGCTTAATTACCTGAAAAAAAACGGAGCCAGAGAGATAAAACTGGGTAAAAATATTTACCGCTCCGAGACAGCGGCAATTTATTTTTTATCTGTTCTGGATTATCTGATTGGAAATAAGAGATGGACAGAATAAGTTTTTCAATTAATACACTCGGCTGCAAAGTAAACCAGAGTGAATCGGATTATATCTCGGCGGAACTTCAAAAGAGAGGGTTTTTGCTTGTCTCATCTGATGAAAATCCTGACTTCTGTATTATCAATACCTGTACTGTGACTTCAATGAGCGATAAAAAAGTAAGACAGCTCGTGAGGAGATTAAAATCAGAAAATAAAAGAAGCAAAATAATTGTTACAGGCTGTTTTGTTGTATTTAATAAAAAGTTTTTAAGGGACTCGGGTGTTGATTTCATAGTCGGGAATAAGGATAAGATGAAGATACCTGATTTAATTTCGGATGTGCCGGGGAAAAGAAATATTAATGATATAAAATCCTCCAGTAAAGGTGTTTTACTGTCCGGAAACATGCTTCACTCCAGGCCCATGGTAAAAATACAGGATGGATGCGAGCAGAATTGCACTTATTGTATAATACCTAAAGTAAGAGGAGGTTATAAAAGTGTGCTCTCTGCTGAAGTACTGGAAAAGATAAAAGAGCTTGAAAATAACAATTTTGAGGAAGTAGTTCTTACGGGGATTAATATTGGTAAATACGGGATTGACTTTAATAGGAATTCATCTAAATCCGGAAGTGAAACCGGTAATCTTGCAGGTTTGCTGAATAAAATTTTTGAGCTTACGGGCATAAAAAGAATAAGATTAAGCTCTATTGAGATAAATGATATCAATGCAGGGGTTCTGGATATTTTAAAAAGCAATGAGGTACGCTTCGCGTCTCATCTTCACATCCCGCTTCAGAGCGGAAGTGATAAAATTTTACGGCTTATGGCAAGACCTTATAATTCTGAATATTTTTTAAAAAAAGTAAATCTGGTCAAAAAGTTTTTTCCTGAAATTGCATTGACCACAGATGTTATGGTAGGCTTCCCCGGCGAGGAAGAAGGTGACTTTGAGCATACTCTTAATATTGTAAAGAAATCTGGTTTTAGCAAAGTCCATGTGTTTAAATTTTCTGGGAGGGAGCGTACCCCTGCCTTTAGAATGCCGGGGCAGGTTGATGAAGTGTCTAAATCCCTTAGGAGTAAGATTATGCGGAGTCTGGGGGATGAGCTGAGAAATATATATATTAAGGATAATATTGGAAGAACACTCGGTGTTATCTGCGAAAAAATAGGCGAAGATAATATAGTAAGTGGTACATCGGGAAACTATATCAAAGTTTATTTCAAGTCCGATAGTGCTGAATTCAGGAATCTTGAGGGTAAAATGGTAAAGATCAGTACGAATTCTCTTTATGAGAAAGGGTTAATAGGGAATATAATTAAGTCTTAGAAAGAGTTAAATAAAATATTTTTCAGGATATCAGATTTGATAATGTTTATTTTTAGGTAGAGCGGACCCTTCTGATATAATGAATTGCCGCCTGCCAGTAGCTTTTAAAAAGTTTGCATTGTTATATTGAGCCAAACCATCTATCTTGCAGGGATTTAATAATTTCCTATATGTCTAAAGTGTGTGACTTTTTTGATAAAAATGCGTAGCATTATTAAGCAGAGGACTTAAAGAATATCAGGTAATTCCGGAGAAAAAAACAATTGCTCTTACACTTTTTAGGAGTGTTGGATGGATTGCCAGAGAAATTAATACCAGAATTGGAGATGCCGGACCGGAAATTATGGTTCCGGAAGCTCAGTGTCTGCGGCAGATGGCATTTGAGTACGCTGTATATGTACACGAGGGGGATGTACACAGGGGTGGAGTTCAGCAAAAGGCAGATGCTTTTAATAAGGAATTAATGATAATGAAGACTGTTTCTCATAAAGGTCCCCTGAAAAGCAGCCGGGGGTTTATGGAAGTATATGATAAAGATAGAGTTTTGAGAGTAACATCAATGAAACGCTCAGATGATGGAAAAGCAATAATATTAAGGTGTTATAACCCTTCAGAAAAGAAGGTTTACGGAAAGATCATTTCAGACTTTGTGGTAAAAAAAGCTCAATACGTAAACTTTCTTGAAGAAGACAGAAAAGTTATTAAAGATAATGACGGCCGTTCTATAGAAATTGTGGTTAACCCGGGTCAGATTGTGACAATACGTCTGGAAATCAAAAGAAAAAGAATGCGTAATTTTCCTGTTTATCCTGTAGAGATTATCGAGGCAGAAGTAAAAGAGGATCTTAGCAAATATGAATCTATTCCACTTGTAACAGAGGAAGATATTTTAGATGAGGAAAAGAGAGCCTATGAATTGAAAAAAGATAGCAAATCCGGTGATCCCATGATATTAAGAAAGGCTCTTGAAGCGGAATTGTCTGCGAAATTAATTCAAAAACAGTTTATAAAAAAATACATCCGTAAGCTGGGGTATCAGATAAATAATGCGAGGGTAAAAGCAAGAGTATATAATTATATAAATAAATATATCAATAAAAAATTTTAATATAAAATTCCTCTTAATAAGACTAATCTAACGATATTGTTTAATTACAACAGAAGTTAAATTTATAAGAGTTGTAAAATTTTGAAAAAATAGTATAATCCCCCATTTAGGATTTGATTGGCTATGTAAAAATTTAGAAAGATTGTATAATTATTTAATATAGCCATAGGGTTATTATGATTTTATATAAAAATTATTTTTAGGCTTTGAAAGAAATGGAAGATTGTCTTTTTTGTAAAATTATAAAAAGAGAAATTAAAAGCAATATAGTATTTGAAAGTGACAGCGTTTTAATTTTTGAGGATATATCACCAGAAGCGCCGGTTCATCTGATTGCTATACCCAAAAAGCACGTCGGCTCTATTATGGAAATCGATAAACTTGAAAGAGATGAGTTAAAGGAGCTAATGGAGGCGATAGGCGGGGTAGCGAAAGATATGGGACTTGATAAGGAGGGATTCAGAGTGGTCACAAATACCGGAAGCAATGCAGGTCAGGTTGTGAATCATCTACATTTTCATATACTGGGAAAGAGGAAATTTGGCTGGCCCCCGGGTTAAAAAAATTATATAAATTATATATTCTATATTAGTTTCCTGTTATATGACTTCTTAATAAACCGATGGCATTTAAAAATAAATCTGCTAAAAGGAGGTTATTTTGTCTCCGGTAAAACAAAAGCTAAAAATTGATTTTAAAGACAGGCATTCAATGGCTGACCTGATTGGGAACAGGGATGAGCTTTTGCGCTTGATTGAAAGAAAATATAATGTGGAAATTTTCGTTCTTGGGAATAATGTTGAGATCTCAGGTAAGAGCAAGAATGTGAAAGAAGTTTCAAAATTAATAGAAGAACTGGCTCTTCAGATAAATCTGGGGCAGAAACTGAATTCGCAGAAAGTCAGTGATTCAATAAGAATTATGGAGGGTAAATCAGATATGGAGCCACATGAAGTTTTCAGGAGCAGTATAGTTGTAAACAGCGGGAAGAAAATAAAACCGCGTACGATAGGGCAAAAGGAATATATCGAGGCGATAAAGGAAAATACAATTGTTTTCGTTATAGGACCTGCTGGAACCGGGAAAACTTATCTTGCGCTCGCTCTGGCAGTCGAAGAATTAAAGGAGAATAAAGTGGGCCGTATTATTTTAATAAAGCCTGTCGTGGAAGCCGGGGAGAAACTCGGATTTTTACCGGGAGATATGTATGATAAGGTTAATCCATACCTGAGACCCCTGTATGATGCATTATATGAAATGCTGGATGTAGAGAAATTTCAGCAGTACCGTGAAATGGGCATTATTGAAGTGGTGCCTCTTGCCTATATGAGAGGCAGAACTCTTAACGATTCTTTTATAATTCTTGACGAAGCCCAGAATACTTCGCCGGAGCAGATGAAGATGTTCCTTACCAGGCTGGGTTTTGGTTCAAAGATAGTAGTAACTGGAGATGTTACACAGATTGACCTGCCACCTGATAGGGAATCAGGACTTATCATAGTAGAAAAGATTTTAAAGGGCATACAGGGAATAGAATTCGTATATCTCAGCTCGAAAGATGTAGTGAGGCATGAACTGGTACAGAGAATTGTTGATGCATATAAGATATACGGTGAAATAAATAAGAAAGTAAAATAATTAGCAGGTTATAATTAGCAGGTTAAATTTTTTTGTAATTTATAAGTGATTAAGATGATAAAGAGAAATAATAAAAATAAGGAATTTCATAATGGTGAAGAGAGCAGGCTGGAGAAATTTAGAAATTTTGCCGTAAAATATTTTTCATTCAGGAGCAGAATCGCCCAGGTTATGTATATATCTGTTCTCACCCTGGCTATAGTTGTAGCTGTTCTCTCTTATAATTATTCTCCGGACATAGGAATAGAACTTGCCAAACCCAGCCCAAGGACTATTAAGGCAACCAGAAGTATAGAGTTTGAGGACACTGAAAAAACAGAGGAAGATAGAAATAATAATGAAGCAGAAGTAGAGGATGTATATGTTTATGATATCAATGTTTTAAATGGTGAGGACGGTGCTCTTTATCAGATAAAATATTTTTATCTTCTGGCAGGCATAGTTCAGGGTAAGGAAGATAAGACATTTGAAGAGAAGGTTGACTATATGAATAATCTTCTTAGCGGCAAATATACGAGCTCAGTTATTTCCCTTACTCTTAATCTTTCAGCCGATGAGCTTGATTTACTGGCAAATAAGACCCAGGATATAGCAAGGGAGGTAATGAAAAAGGAAATAAGACCTACGGGAGTGGATATTGCTAAAAATGAAGCCATAGAACTTGCTGAAGCGGATGGTGAAATCAAACAGGAACACATTCCCATAGTTACAAGCGTTCTTGAAAATAATATTGAGCCTACGGCTGTTTTTGACCCTGAAGGCACAGAAAAAGCAAGACAGGAAGCGAGGTCAAGTACTCCTCCTCATATGGTTTCCGTACTTGAAGGCCAGACTATTGTTTTTGAAGGAGAAATTGTTAATGAAACGGATATCACTATATTAAATAAACTGGGGTTGCTGCAGACGGGGCTTAACTGGAAAAGACTTTTATATATATTCTTTACATCTTTGATAGCGCTTGCTCTATTTGGGTTCTATATATTCAAATTTAACCCTGATATATTCAGCAACACAAAGAAACTGGTCATAATTGCTTTTCTTATGGTAACTTTTACGGCTTTAATAAAGGCGTTAACTATTCTTTCATCCATACATCTGAATTTCTGGAATTATCTATTTCCTGTGATTGCAGCGTCTTTAATCTCGACCATTCTTTTTAATAGCCGTATAGGAATGATGATGACAATTTCTCTGGGTATATTTGCAGGGATTGCGACTGATTTTGATTTCAGTCTTGCGATTGCATATATGCTGGGAGGCATTTTTGCTTCCTACACCGTGTCAAAAGTATCGCAGCGCTCTGCAGTAATGAGGTCGGGTTTTTTAAGTTCACTTTTTCTTGCATTCTTGTTTTTAATAATCAGCCTTATTGGCGGTGAAGTGGAAACAATCATACTATATACTGCGCTTGGGCTGGTTAATGGGATAATCTGTGCGGTTATTGCTATAGGACTTTTGCCTTTTATTGAGTCCACTTTTAATGTCACGACCGCAATGGGGTTACTTGAGCTTTCAAATACCGACCATCCATTGCTCAAGAAACTTCTTATGTCAGCACCGGGAACTTATAATCATAGTATTCTGGTAGCTCACCTTGCCGAAAATGCAGCAAAAGACATAGGGGCTGATTCTTTGCTGGTGAAAGTAGCAGCTCTTTACCATGATGTTGGAAAAATGAAAAGACCTGAATATTTTTATGAGAATCAATCAAGCATTGAGAATGTTCATGACCGTCTGAATCCTTCAATGAGCAGGCATATAATATCGAATCATGTAAAAGATGGTCTTGAGCTTGCCGCAAAGAATAAGATTCCGAGGAAGGTTTTAAATATTATTTCCCAGCACCATGGGAACTCAATAATAACTTATTTTTATGAAAAGCAGAAGGATATGGCGTTAGCAACTAATGGCAGCTCCGCTGGCATGAAGGAACATTTCCGTTATCAGACAAAAAAGCCACAGAGCAAAGAAGCAGCTATTCTTATGCTTTCAGACTCGACAGAAGCAGCAGTGAGGTCCATTGAAAAGGTAACTCCTAAAAAAATCGAGCAGATGGTAAATGATATTTTTGAAGATAAATTAAAAGATGGCCAGCTTGATGAAACCAGTATTACTCTTAAAGAGATTAATACTGTTAAGAATTCCCTGATTGATGGGCTTATATCGATATATCATTCAAGGATTTCTTACGGTGAGGATGACTTAAGGGATAAGGTAGAGCTTAAGACAAAGGTGGAGGCAAATTGAAGATAGAGGTAATTAATGACCAGGATAAAATAGATATAGAAATGGACATGATAAAAAAGATCTCCAGATATATTTCAAATAAATTTGATAAGGATCCCGGAAGCCATTTAAATATTATTTTTTCTGACAGTAAGAAAATAAAGGAGCTAAATAAAAAATACAGGAAAGTAGACAGAGAAACTGATGTTTTGTCATTTTCATATATTGACGATAAAGAAAATATGATTCCCGGAGCCGGGCCGTTTGCTGTAACGATAGGAGAAATATATATATGTCCTGAGGTTGCTGATTCCAATGTTTCAATATATCAGAAAGGTGACTGGAATCTCAGTCTGGAAATAATACTTCTTATAATCCACGGAATGCTGCATATATATAACTATGACCATGTCGATGAGAGAGACAGGATGGACATGGAAAGAATTCAGAACAGTCTTATATCTGATGTAAGAGCACATTTTAATCTCTAGCAATCTTAGCTAGCGATAATTTTATCATAATGTAATCAATATAGGGCATCTACAGAGATAGCCAATACAAAATAAATCCATATTCTTGATATTTTAATAATATTTATTTTATTATTATATTAATACAATATTTAAAATATTATTTACAAAATTTAGAAAATACAGTTTAATATAATAAATAATTTATTTAAAAAATTATTTGAGTGCTTGATATGAGAAATAAAAAAAAGATATTATTCATAGTTTCAGTTTTTATTTTGCTGTTGTTTTCATTTCAGCTGAGTTCGTGTAGCCTGATGGAAAACATAAATGGAATTTTAGAAGGTTTTCAGTCTGGGAGGCCTGAATCTACGAAAACAATATCATCGGAAGGATGGACACCTGAAGACGATGAAAATAAAAGAGATGATACAGGAGGAGATTTTTATCCTGCGTCCGGGGATGATACCGAAACACAGCAGGAGTTTTCAGTCCCGGAATCGTACCAGATAACACAGGCAGATAGGAAAGGGCTTCAGAGAAAAGTTGAGGCCGAGCATTACATTTTTTATTTTAACGAGATTGATGAAGATTTTTTAAATGATTATATACAGATAGCCGAAAGTGGATGGGAAGGCCTGGAGGTGATTTTTGGAGAGGTTCTGGATAAAAAAATAGATATTTTTTTATGTAATACCACCGAAGAGTTTGAAACTGTAACAGGTGGCATGACTCCACCCGGTTTTGATGGAAGTAAATCCGCGGGGCAGGCATCAGATGGAGAAGTACATATATATAAAGCAGAGGGGTTCAAGCCGGTGCCTGATATAGTAGATGATGAGGCAAATTACAGAATAGGTCTTCTGCATGAGATAGGTCACGCCTATTATTTCTGGGTATATCCTGAAGCAGCTAAAAAAAATGAATGGCTGAATGAAGCACTGGCAGATAAGTCCATATCCGGTAGCTTTATCGACCCGAACTCCATAAGCAATGAAACTATTTGTGGAGTTGTGTCAGGAGGAAATTTTATACCTATTCTGGAACTGGAAAGCAAGGGAGTGCGTTACCTGGGTCAGGATGGAACTTTTATATTTTCTGAATATATATCTTTTGTTAATTTCATTTCTATGGAATTTGGCTTTGAGGCCTTAAATTTATTTCTTTCAGAATACAACAATCAAAAAGACCTCTTAACTTCCCTTGAAACTGCAACGGGCCTGAGCCCGGCTTCTTTTGAGGAGCAGTGGCTGGATGCTATTGGAAATGGATATTAATTAAGGTATTTATAAAAAATCCACATTATTCATTATCTACCTTCTGTTATAAAATAAAAATATTGACAGACAATGCTAAAATTGAGGTAGATATATTTTTTTAATTTTTTTCGGATACCATTTCTTAACATGGAAGATATTATTTTCCAGGAAATAAAAGATTTTGATTTGAGATTGGTTAACAGGATATCAAAACTTGAAAAAAGAAATCTTGGAAAAGACGCCTCAATAAACCAGTGGGTCATACCGGTAATAATAAGATATGGAAAATTTATTGTAGCTAAATTAAAAAATAGCTCTGATATTATCGGGGTTTGTGAAATTATTAAAAGCTGGGGAGAAGACAATACTGCTTTTATTCACTCCTTTTATGTAGATAAAAAGTACAGAAATAAAAGTATAGGTAATGAACTTCTGCAAAATTCAATTGGCATATTGAGGCGAGATGGTTTTATAGCGGTGGAGCTGACTGTGGACCCCGGGAATGAGATTGCAATACACCTTTATGAAAAATCTGGCTTCAAAAAAATTGGATATAGAAAAAATGAATATGGCAAAGGAGTGGACAGAAGTTTAATGAGGTTGGAACTCAAATGAATAAGGATAACTTTAAATCGGGGTTTGTTGGTCTGATTGGAAGGACAAATGTAGGTAAATCAACTCTAATCAATAAAATAATGGACAGGAAAGTGGTTATAACTTCAAGCAGGGCACAAACTACCAGAGATAAAATTAATTGTATTTTAAATACAGGAAATTCACAGGTAATATTTGTTGATTGCCCGGGATTTTTTAAGCCAAGGAATTTACTGGGAAGAAGATTATATAATCGTGTTATAAGCGTGATTAATGACTCGGATTTAATTGTAGTAATGGTAGATGTAGCGGCAGGGATAGGAAGCGGTGATTTTTTTGTAATTGACCATGTTAAAAACAGGCCGGTACCAAAGTTTCTTCTTTTAAACAAAATTGATATGGTTTCGGAAGATGTAATAAAAAGAGAGAAGGAAAAAATAAAAGATTTTGATTTTTTTGACTATTTGGGTGAAATTTCAGCAAAAACAGGTAAGAATCTTGACAGGTTTCTGGGTTCTTTGATAGGGAAGCTACCGGAAGGTCCCAGATACTTTGATATGGATGTAACCACTGACCAGACCATGGAAAGAACAATATCGGAGATAGTAAGGGAAAAATTATTTGAAAGATTATCTGAGGAGCTCCCTCATAGCGTAAGCGTAAGTGTCGAGAGATTTGAGGAAACCACCAGCAGTAAAGGTGAGAATCTAATAATAATAGGTTGTAACATTTACGCTGAAAAACTTTCACATAAAGCTATAATAATTGGCAAGTCAGGCAGTATGCTTAAGGAAGCTGGGAGAGAGGCAAGACTGGAGCTTGAAGCTCTTTTGCACAGTAAAGTCTTTCTGGAGCTCTGGGTTAAGGTTGAAAAAAACTGGACAAAGAATGAAATGATGCTTGATAGATTTGGCTATTGATTATTCCGGGATAAAAAATATTATTCAATATTAAAGGCAATTAGAATAAACTGAAAGCTAATAAAATTAAAAAATAAATATATTAAAAAAATTCTTAAACGAAAGGCCGGTGGTAAAAACGTTAACTAAAGAACAATTGGCAAAAACAATAGACCAGACACTGCTTAATCCTCTTGCAACATCAAAGGAAATAGAGCAGCTATGTATCGGTGCTAAAAAGTACCATTTTGCTGCTTTGTGCATTAATCCAGCTTATATAACACAGGCAAAAAGAATGCTGGCTGGAAGTGACGTAAAAGTCTGTTCGGTGGTTGGCTACCCACTGGGCGCAAACACTACCGAGGCAAAGGTTTTCGAAGCACGAGACAATGTGAAAAAAGGTGCGGATGAGCTCGATATGGTTATAAATCTCGGGGCGGTAAAGAGCGGTAATTACGAATATGTCGAAAGGGAAATAAAGATTGTGGTAAATGTAATCAGGCGCGAGCAGATAGCGGAGTATAACAAGCATATCGATATTAAAATTATCATAGAAACTGCTGCGCTAACCAAAGATGAGATAAAAAAAGTATGCGCTATTATTGAAAAGTCGGGTGCCGATTTTGTGAAAACCTCTACAGGCTTTGGTGTCAAGGGAGTGGAGCTTGACGATATAAGACTGATAAGGGAAGTGGTTACGAGGAATATAGGAGTGAAAGCTTCAGGAGGGATAAGAACTTTTGGTGATGCACAGGCGCTTATAGATGCTGGCGCTACGAGGCTGGGGACGAGCAGTGGAGTTAATATATTAAAAGAATACAGCGCTATTTTTGATAAATAAAAAATGCCATCTTATAAAGCAAAGGCTATTATTTTAAAGACTTATAAACTGGGTGAGTCTGATAAAATACTGAAGATGTATTCCCTTGAAGGGGATATAATAAGTGCAGTCGCAAAGGGCGCACGTAAGATACGCAGCAGGTTTGGTGGGAGACTGGAGCTTTTTAATCTTGTGGAGCTGGAGCTTACCAGGGGCAGGAACCTGGACATTATAAATCAGGTAGAAATAATAAAAAGCTTTAAAAATATTCCTTCTGATTTTTCCAAATTCGTCTTTAGTGAAATAATAAGCAATATCATTTTAAAAACCCAGGCATCAGGCAGCGAGTCTTCTCCCTCTATTTTTAAGCTGATTTACATATGTTTTAATGAGATAAACAATGCAGGAATGGAGGATATACCGTTATTAAAAAAAATCATGTGTTTTTTTGGAATTAAGTTTTTAAGTGTCCTGGGATATGCTCCCCTACTTGAGAGCTGCAGCAAATGCAACAGGCCTCTTGAAAAACTATATTCTTTCAACAGGGATAAAATTTATTTTTCTATAAAATATGGCGGGGTGCTCTGTGATACCTGCGCATCTTCACTGGCAGGCAGCGAAGTTTTAAGCGCCTCGGATTACAGGTTTTTATATGATTTATCCAGAATGAAAATAGAAGATTTCAGGGATATGGAGATAAATCCGTTTACTTTAAAAAGAGTATATAAGTTGATAGAAGATTATTTAGTTTATCATACCGAATGTAATGTAGATAGCTTTAAATATCTAAAAAAAATAGGAATATAAGTATTACAGATGTTTTTTTTATTATAAAATCCCGGCTTATCCTTCCCGGTTTAATTGACTATTAAAATCATTGTTATTAAAATAAGTAAATTATGAATTTTCAGGATATTATTTTTAACCTGCAGAAATACTGGGCAGATAATAACTGTATTATAAAGCAGCCCCTTGACATTGAGAAAGGCGCGGGGACATTTAATCCCGATACTTTCCTCAGATGTCTTGGTCCCGAGCCCTGGAATGTTGCCTATGTTGAGCCAAGCAGAAGGCCTACTGACGGAAGGTACGGCGAGAATCCATTCAGGACACAGTTTTATTATCAGTTCCAGGTATTGCTTAAGCCATCCCCGGATAATGTTATAGAGCTTTACCTTGGTTCCCTCAGGAGACTTGGAATTGACCTTAAGATACATGACATACGCTTTGTTGAAGACGACTGGCAGTCACCAACAATTGGAGCTGCGGGTCTGGGATGGGAAGTATGGGCAGACGGGATGGAAATAACCCAGTTTACATATTTCCAGCAGATGGGTGGCCTGGCGCTCAAGCCCGTGTCAGCAGAAATAACTTACGGTCTGGAGCGCATTGCGATGTATCTGCAGGATAAAGACAGCTTCTGGGAACTTAAATGGTCTGATGATATAAATTATGGAGATATTCATCTTGAGTCTGAGAAGGAATGGTCGGCTTATAACTTTGAGGTAGCATCAATTGATATGCTTCTTGATTTTTTTGATAAATATGAGAGAGAGTTTAAATTGGTTATAAAAAAAGGCCTGGTCTTTGTGGGATGCGAATATGTACTTAAGTGTTCCCATATTTTTAATTTGCTTGACGCCAGGGAAGCCATAAGTGTGGCAGAGAGAACTTCATATATAGCAAGGATAAGAAATCTCGCAAGGATATTATGCTCTGCTTACATAAAGCAGAGAGAGGAGCTTGGTTTCCCGCTTCTTGAGAAGGGATAAAAATAAAGGATAATCATGAATATTAATGTGAAGGGAAAACAATTACTTTTTGAAATCGGTACGGAAGAGATGCCCCCGTCGTGTATTCAGGAGGGAGTCAGGGGCCTGAAAGAGGTTTTAGAAAGTAAATTTACCGAAAACAGATTAAAATTCGGCAGTATTAATATATATAGCTCTCCGAGGAGACTCATTTCTATAGTTGATGATTTAAGTGAAACTCAGGATTCGGAAGAAAAAATAATAACAGGTCCCCCGGTAGGAATTGCTTTTGACAGTTCTGGTAACCCCACAGGTGCTGCAAGGGGTTTTGCAAAGAGTTTAAATTTAAAAGTAAGCGAGCTTGAAAAAATAGAAGTGCAGGGTAAAGGCCTCTATCTCGGTAAAAGAATTTTAGAGAAAGGTAAAAAAACGAAGGAGCTTCTCGCGTTTATACTCAGGGATACTATTCTTTCTTTAAAGTTTAGCAAGCAGATGACATGGGCTGATTACAGTATAAAATTTGCCCGTCCCATAAGGTGGATTCTTGCCCTCTATGATAATGAAATAATAAAATTTAATATTGAAAACCTGGTTTCTTCTAATATTACTTATGGACACCGCATGATTAGCCCGGAACCAATAACCATAAAGAATAGCAACGATTATTTAGAAATCCTGAGCAAAAAGGGCAGGGTAATGGCTGTCGCAGGTGATAGAAGAAGATTAATACTTGAACAGATAAAGAATCTTGAAGAAAAAATATGGAAGGGTAAATTTAAGGTTATTATTGATAATGACCTTTTAAATGATGTCGTAAACATGGTTGAAATACCAAATGTTATTGCCGGCAGCTTCCCGGAAGAGTTTTTATACATTCCAAAAGAATTATTAATCGAATCAATACAATATCACCAGAAGTATTTTGCAGTTCTTGATTCTTCTGAAAATATAAGCACCAATTTTATAATTATTCAGAATGGAATTAAGGATACAGGCGAAATCAGAAAAGGAAACGAGAGGGTGCTTAGAGCGAGATTGAGTGATGCGGCATATTTTTATGAAGTGGATAAAAAACATGACTTTGATTTCTGGACCGAAAAGCTGAAAGGAGTTATTTTCTTTTCAGGTCTTGGCAGTATTTATGATAAGAGCGTAAGGTTGAAGAAAATAACAAACTTTATGTCAGGATTGTTAAAGAAAAAACAGGAGTTTAAGAATACTGATTTAGTAGAGGACCTTGCCAGGGCAAGTATGCTCTGCAAGTGTGACCTTGTTACGGATATGGTAGTGGAATTTCCTTCTCTTCAGGGTATTGTAGGGCGCCAGTATTCAGAGGAAAGAGGCGAAAAGGCTGAAGTATCAAGCGCAGTTTTCGAACATTATCTTCCGAGATTCGCAGATGACATATTGCCTTCAAACGATGTTGGGCTTATACTATCTATTGCCGATAAAGTTGACACCATAACAGGCATATTTCTGGCAGGGAAAATACCCACCGGCTCTGAAGACCCCTTTGCTTTAAGAAGAAAAGCCTCCGGTATTATTCTTTCAGTGCTTAAAGGCGAATATGATTTTAACCTTGATGGTCTGATTGATTATAACCTTAAGCTATATCCCGCATATTCTGAGCTCAGCAATGAAGATAAATTGCGAGTAGCTAAGGACATAAGAGATTTTATAATAGCAAGATTAAGATTTATGTTTGAAAAAGAGAACAGGAGACTGGACATTTTAGAATCAGTCCTGGGTTCAGGATGCAGTTCGATTCCTGAGATAAATTTAAGATACGGTGCTATTGAAGAATTTATTAAAGAAAAGGATATAAAAAAGCTATATTTCCCGATGGTAAGATGCAAAAATATAATAAAGGGAAGCATCTCTGACAGGGTAGATGCTGATTTACTTAAAGAAGAGCATGAAAAGGAGCTCTACAGGTCAATAAGTGATAAAGAGGGATTGATTGGAAAGCTTTCGGAAGATAAAAAATATAAAGATGTTCTTAATGAGCTTTATGATTTCGGAGTGGTTGTGGATTTGTTTTTTGATAAAGTCCTGGTTATGGATAAAGACGAAAAATTAAGGAACAATCGTATTGGTCTTGTAAAGAAGGCAGTTGACCTTTATATGACGATAGCAGATTTCTCGAAGTTAGAGATTAACGATAATTAATAATTGATAAATAATAATTAAATTAATATACCTCTTAATTTTTTTTTATTTTTCTGTTATCATATTTCAATTTGGTTTTAGATTATTAGTAATTTTATTTCAAAATAAGAAAGGGTTTGATAAGAATGGCTTCAAAAAAGTATGTGTATTTTTTTGGCGAAGGCAAAAAAGAGATGAAAAAACTGCTGGGAGGAAAGGGAGCTAACCTCTCGGAGATGACAAACATAGGGCTACCTGTACCCTGTGGTTTTACCATAACAACTGAAGTGTGCAATCTGTTTTATGAGCTTGGCAGGAAATGTCCCGAAGGTCTGGACGAGCAGATTGACAGGAATCTAGAGAAACTTGAAAATAAAATGGGCATGGGATTTGGAGATGAAAAGAACCCGCTTCTTGTTTCCGTAAGGTCAGGGGCAGCTATTTCTATGCCGGGTATGATGGACACGGTTCTTAACCTTGGTCTGAACGATAAGACGGTAAAGGGCCTGATTGAGAAGACAGGCAACGCAAGATTTGGCTGGGACTCATACAGGAGATTTATACAGATGTTTGGCGACGTGGTAATGGGAGTGGAACATGACAGTTTTGAGAAAGCGCTCCAGGCAAGAAAGGATAAGAAAAAAGTAAAATATGATACTGAACTGGATGCAGATGATTTAAAGGAGCTTGTAGAGGATTATAAGAAAATTATAAAGGAGAGCAAAGGAAGAAGTTTCCCACAGGAACCGAGGAAACAGCTTGAGATGTCTGTTAATGCTGTGTTTGGCTCATGGAACAATAAAAGAGCCATATCTTACAGAAATCTTCATGATATACCACATAATATTGGGACTGCTGTGAATGTTCAGGCAATGGTTTTTGGCAATATGGGAACAAACTCAGCGACAGGTGTTGCTTTTACAAGGAATCCTGCAACAGGAGAGGATAAATTTTATGGTGAATATCTGCTTAATGCTCAGGGAGAAGATGTTGTTGCAGGTATAAGAACTCCCCAGCCTATATCCAAATTAGGGAAAGAAATGCCTGAAATCTACAAGCAACTGGTTGGTGTAAGGGAAAAACTTGAGGACCATTACAGAGAAATGGAGGACCTGGAATTCACAATCCAGGAGGGTAAATTATACATACTCCAGACCAGGACCGGTAAAAGAACAGCATTTGCTGCATTGAAAATTGCTGTTGATATGGTTAAGGAAGGATATATCGATAAAAAGACTGCTGTGACAAGAGTTGAGCCACAGATGCTGGACCAGCTACTTCACAAGCAGCTTGATAATAAAGCAAAAGAAAAAGCAGAACTTCTTACAAAAGGGCTTCCTGCATCTCCAGGTGCTGCTCTGGGCAGGGTTGTTTTTGATGCCGACGCCGCAGTAGAAGATGCAAAGCAAGATAATGTAGTTCTGGTAAGAACAGAGACTTCCCCGGAGGATATCCAGGGGATGGCAGTGGCACAGGGTATTTTAACTGCACGTGGAGGAATGACCTCACATGCTGCTGTTGTAGCAAGGGGGATGGGTAAATGCTGCGTGGCAGGTGCGGAAGAAATAAAAGTGTACGAAAGCAAGAAATATTTTGAAGTAAACGGCAGCAGGATAAACAAAGGTGACTGGATTACTCTTGATGGCGCAACGGGAGAAGTGTTTAAAGGTAAAATTCCTGTTGTTGACCCTGTTATAGGAAACGATTTCAAAAAGTTTATGAGCTGGGTTGATGAATTTAAATCTATAGGTGTAAGAGCAAACGCCGATACTCCTCATGATGCTGAAGTTGCCAGGGGTTTCGGAGCAGAAGGAATCGGTCTGTGCAGGACAGAGCATATGTTCTTTGAAGCAGATAGAATCAAGGCAGTAAGAAAAATGATAGTGGCTAAAAACAGAGAAGAAAGAGAAAAAGCCCTGAAGCAGATTCTGCCGATGCAGAAAAAAGACTTTGTAGATATATTTAAAGTAATGAAGGGGTTACCTGTGACCATAAGGTTACTTGACCCGCCTCTTCACGAGTTTCTGCCCCATGAAGATGAAGATATAAAAGAGATAGCAGGAGAACTTGGTATAGGATTCGATGAGCTGAAAGCGACAGTCAAATCTCTTCATGAAATGAACCCGATGCTGGGCCACAGAGGATGCAGACTTTCTATTAGCTACCCTGAAATTCTTGAAATGCAGGTAAGGGCAATTTTCGAAGCAGCTATCGAGCTTGCCAAAAAGGGACTTAAGGTAAAACCGGAAGTAATGGTTCCACTGGTGGGTAATATAAATGAAATCAAGGTTCTTAAAGAACAGATTGTTAAGATTGCAGATGAAACAATGAAGGAAGGGAAAAAGAAGTTTGATTATAAAGTAGGGACCATGATAGAAGTTCCAAGAGCATGTGTTGTTGCAGGGGAGATAGCCAGTGAAGCTGAATTCTTTAGTTTTGGAACTAACGACCTTACCCAGATGACATTTGGGTTTTCAAGAGACGATGCCGGAAAGTTTCTTCCTGATTATATAGAAAAAGGGATACTGGAAAAGGACCCATTTGCCACGATTGACAGAAACGGAGTTGGCGAGTTTATTAAAATGGCTGTTGAAAGAGGAAGAAAAACAAGACAGGATCTAAAGATTGGAATATGCGGTGAGCATGGTGGCGACCCGAGCTCAGTTGAATTCTGTCATAATGTAGGACTGGATTATGTAAGCTGCTCACCTTACAGGGTTCCTATTGCAAGGCTGGCTGCAGCAAGAGCAGCAATAGGAGAAATCGAATAGAGAGAAAAAACAGAAAAATAAAAAATAGCACTGAATTTATTGAAATAATCGGAGATAATCCTCTTATAAAAAAATATATTAGTGGTAAAATAATTTTAGATTTCTTAACTATAAGTAATTAAAAAAATTAAGTTCTGTAATTAATTCGGTTCCTGCAGGAATATTTTATAACTATTATATTTAAGTATCGGGTAAATAATGGGAAGAAGTCTAAAAGAGGGTGAAGTAGAGGAACTAAAATCCAGAGCAGATATCCATAGTGTTATATCCAATTACGTTAAACTAAAGAAAACAGGCAAAAATTATACGGGTCTCTGTCCTTTTCATAAAGAAAAAACTCCGTCTTTCACTGTTGATACGTCAAAGCAACTTTACCACTGCTTCGGCTGTGGAGCAGGCGGAGATGTAATAAATTTTATAGAGAAAATTGAGAATCTGGATTTTGTAGAAGCAGTTGAATTTCTGGCAAAGAGGGTTGGTTATAATTTAAAGTATAATTTATCAGGTGCCAGTAAAGAGTCAACAAACGTTAAAAACAGGCTGATTGAGTTAAATGAACTAGCTAAAAAATATTTCAATTTCGTGCTTTTTAACAGTAAAGCCGGGCTGACTTCCCTGAATTATCTAAAGGAAAGGGGATTTACAGATAGTATCCTGAATGAATTTGAGGTGGGGTTCAGCCTTGACAGCTGGGATAGTTTTTCAAAGTTTGCAATAAAGAGAGGGTATACTGCGGTCGAGCTGGTCCAGTGCGGTCTTGCTATAGAAGGAAGAAGCGGGGGCACGGGAGTATATGACAGATTTAGAGGAAGAATAATTTTTCCTATAGGCGATATTGTTGGGAAGACCATAGGTTTTGGAGGAAGGATTATTTCTAAAACAAGCAGGACGGGAGACCAGAAAGCAAAATATATAAATACCCCCGAGACAAGGCTTTATTCAAAAAGTAAAAATATTTACAGGATATATCAGGCAAAGAATTATATCGTTGAAAAAGATGAGGTGCTTATAGTGGAGGGCTATACAGATGTGATGGCACTCTTTCAGTCCGGTATAAAAAATGTGGTTGCAAGTCTTGGAACGGCCCTTACTTCCGAGCAGATAAAGCTTCTGGGAAGATTTACAAAGAATATAGTGCTTGTTTTTGACAGTGATGAGGCGGGCATTAGCGCTTCTCTAAAAGGGGTAGAACGATTGAGGGAATATAACGAGAGGCTTGACCTGTATTATGAGAATAATTTAAACATCAGGGTTGCCGTGCTTGAAGAGAATTACGACCCTGCTGATTTTGTATTAAAGAAGGGCAGGGAAGCTCTTATAAAAAAGGTTGAAGAAGCGCCCGGGATTATTGATTTTACTATTGACTCAATTATAAAAAAATATAATATAAATAGCCTTGAAGGAAAACTTAAAGCAAGCGATCATTTGATAAGATTTATTTCCACTCTTTCGTCAGGGATTATCCAGGAGGAATGCATAAAGAAAATATCCGGGAAGCTAAACCTGAAAGAAAGTCTTCTGTTAGAGGAGATGATGAAAAAAAAGTATGAGAAAAGCTCAGGCACACTTTATTCGGATAGAAATTATGCCGGTGAAAATATCAGGGTTAAGGCTGAAAGTATCAGCCCTTTAAAAAGGATTGAGGTGGATGCTTTAAGTTTGTTAATAAACGGGACGGGCAATAAGATTAATGAGCTTTTGGAAATGGGACCTGAGTATTTCAAATTTGACGATACCAGAGAGCTTTATGTCGCGGTGAGAGACGAGATTCTGGGCGAAAGGAAGAATAATAAAAATGTAAACTTTCCTGTAAAAATTACGTCTCGAGAATTGGAAAATGAAGAAGTAAGAAATCTATATAACCTGATTTTATTCAATGAACCGCATCATCTGGACCAGAATGTAGAGCTGCTGAGCAGTGAGATAATTAATAATCTTAAGGGCATACGTATTTCAGAAAAAATTGAAGATATAAGAAAAAAAATGATAGAATATGAGAGAAGCAGAAATACGGGCGCTTCTTTAAAAGGCGAAGATGGCAGAGATGATATGTATAACCAGCTATACCGGAGATTGATAGAGCTGGAAAAGGAAAGAATGAACCTGAAGACAATTTAAATATAGGGGTGATTTAATATGAAGAGAGGGTCAGAATTTAAGTTTGAAGAAGTAAAGATGTTGATAAATAAAGGAAAGTCTGAAGGCATCCTTACTTCAGAGGAAATTGCCGATACCCTTTCAGACATAGAACTATCAAAAGAGCAAATAGAAAACATATACGATGTTATTCAGAATCTTGGGGTAGAAATTATAAGTGAGGATGAAGAAGAAACAAGTGATGAACTTTCAGAGAAAAAAAATGAGAGAGAATTTCTGACCAGGAAGCTGGATTTGACCATAAAGTCTCCTACCAATGACCCGGTCAGGATGTACCTGAAGGAAATCGGGAAGGTAAGACTTCTTTCAGCTTACGAAGAAGTCAATCTCGCAAGAAGAATCGAGGCAGGTGACCAGGAAGCAAAAAGGATGCTAGTTGAGGCAAATCTCAGGCTTGTGGTAAGCATTGCCAAGAAATATGTGGGCAGGGGAATGCTTTTCCTGGACCTCATACAGGAAGGTAATCTCGGGCTTATAAGGGCAGTCGAGAAGTTTGATTACAAGAAAGGTTACAAGTTTTCAACCTATGCCACATGGTGGATAAGACAGGCAATAACCAGAGCAATAGCTGACCAGGCGAGAACCATAAGGATTCCTGTTCATATGGTAGAGACTATAAACAAATTAATAAGGGTGCAGAGGCAATTGCTCCAGAAACTTGGCAGGGAACCTACCCCTGAAGAGATTGCAAGGAAAATGAAGTTTTCTTCAGATAAGGTAAGAGAGATTATGAAGATATCCCAGGAGCCGGTATCTTTAGAGACTCCTATCGGAGAAGAAGAGGACAGCCATCTGGGAGATTTCATAGAAGATTCCGAGGTCGAGGCACCTTCTGATGCTGCTTCTTTCACAATGCTTCAGGAGCAGCTACAGGAAGTTTTAAATACGTTAAATGACAGAGAAAGAAAAGTTATCCAGTTAAGGTTCGGTCTTCAGGACGGACACCCGAGAACTCTTGAGGAAGTGGGAAGAGAATTCGGGGTAACCAGGGAGAGAATAAGACAGATTGAATCAAAAACCCTCGGGAAATTAAGACACCCGAACAGAAGCAGTGTGCTAAGGGACTTTCTGGAGCATTAGCATAACCAGCAGCTTTAATATGGCTGAGTGCGGCCGGCTTGTTCATAATCCGGGTCATTTGTAATTATATTTTAAGTACTAAGCTGCTCTTTTAAGCTAAATTGGTATTGAAATAAACTCTCTATATACTATAATAGCTTATCGTGCATTATCCCTGTTCCCCGATAGCTCAATTGGTAGAGCATTCGGCTGTTAACCGAAGGGTTGTAGGTTCGAGTCCTACTCGGGGAGCCAGAAGTTTTTATTTAAAATTTCTAATACAAAAATCTATCTTCTAAAGTTCAGTTAAAAAAATTTGCTTAATTTTTATAAAACTTTAAACATTTCTGAAGCAATTTTTCTTTCCATATCATTTCTAGTATTGCCAGTTCCTCGGTATAATCAGTTTTGGATTCATCTTTATCGTATCCAAGCTTCTCAAGTACCTCGATTGTAAATTGTTTTTCACCACCTTCTTTCCATTCTTTTTGAAGTTCTTTATTGGGGTGATTACCAAATTCCAGTTGAAATCTTGCTCTGTTCATTTTACTTTTTAAGTCTGTGGCTTTTTCGACATAGCATTTGCTGTTGTAGCTGGAGCTGATAATAAAAACACCCATATCTGGTTTAAAATGCCTGTATTGTTCTTTAAGTTCTTTTATCTGTCCATATTATGTTGATTTTAAAATAATTATTTAAACAGTAAAGAGTTTTTATGCAAATTAATTCTTCAAGTAAATGATTTTAAATATTCATTTTTTTGTTCTGAAAAAGAAGTGGGTTAAAGAAGGTTATGGATTTTTATATAATATATAAGGCTACATGAAAATGTTTTACATAAAATTCTTATGGTATAATCTGGTAAATGAAAGTTTAAAAAACAATTAGAATGAATGTTACGGAAAAGAAAAACAAAAAACTTCTTTTTATTGAAATTTTTGGAGATTTAGCTACAGCTGCAATAAAATTTATTCTGGGAGTTATTGGGCATTCTTCTGTTATGATAGCCGAGGGATTTCATTCGATAGCAGATACAGCCAATCAAATATTTCTACTAGTCGGCGTTTACAGCAGTAAAAAGACTGCTGATACAAAACATCAATTTGGTTACGGAAAAGAAAAGTTCTTCTGGGCTTTTTTAAGTGCTATATTTATCTTATCTGTCAGTGCCACATCTTCTGTTAGAGAAGGAATCAGTAAGTTAAGAGAGCCTGACGCGGTTTCTAATATTGGTTTAAGTCTTTCGATTTTAGGTGTTGCTTTAATTTTTCAGCTTATCAATTTGTTTTTTTCTTCATCTTATTTCCGTTCATTACTAAGATCAATAAGAATAAAAAAAGGCTTTTTCCAAAAATTAGAATACATCAAAGAACCTACCATTATCAATCTATGGTTTGGTGATTTGCTGGCAATTGCAGGTAACATTATAGCTGCAGTAAGCCTTATTACTATAAAATATACAGGTAATGCTATTTATGACGGAATTGGCTCAATTATTATCGGTTTATTGCTTGCAGGATTTGCTATTTTTTTAATTAAAGATGTCAGAGGTCTTTTAATTGGTGAAGCAGTTTCTCCATTGGTGTACAGGAGGATATTTTTTTTGATTTCTCAAATAAAAGAAGTAAATTCAATAATAAAAATTAAAACAATGCATCTTTCACCAACAGAAATCCTATTAAATGCAGAATTGGAATTTGAAGATAGCTTAAGCACAGAAGATATAGAAGAAGTCATTGACGAAATAGAAAAAAAACTTAAGGAAGAGATAGAGGGTCTTAAACAGATTAATATAGAAGCTGCCGGCAACGATTAAATCAATTATAATCTTTGATATGCCTTATGAAAGCATAAACCTTTCTGCAGGATAATATTTCCTTATCTTCGGTATAGAGTATGGCAGCGTTCACGTCTGCGGTGGCAATATATAAGGCATCATAGAATGTCAGATTATTTTTTAATGCGATATTTATAGTTTTTTCAAGAATCTTTGAATCAGGGTAGATTATCTTCATGTTCATCTTTAAAAGACTTTCTTTTATATTGGAAATGTCTTCCTGTGTTAGGGCAGGTTTTTTAAAAAAAGCATTTAAGACTTCCAGAAAAAAAAGATCAGGTACAATTATCTCTACTTCTCCTGTCAGCTTTTTTCTCTGTATGGAAAGAGCCAAATCGACATAATTCTCATCTTCATCTTTGAACCATTTTATCGCTATTGAGGCATCAAGTACTATGTTCATATTAATGATCCCTATCCCTGGATTCCCTGATAATCTCGGAACCTTTTTTATTGTCTTTGAATGTGCCTATTTTCTGCCTGAGGAGTCTCGAGGTTTCAATTGCCCACTCAATTTCTTTTCTTTTTCTCTCAAGTTCTTTTTTTTCTCTTACATCTGCAATATATGATGCAGCAGCCTCGCGGATAAGTAAGCTTTTTGTCAATCCCTCTTCGTCACAGAATTCATTTATTTCTCTGAGGATTTTTTCAGGTATGGTTATATTTATTTTTTTTGAATTCATATATCTTCACCATTAATGAGTATAATTAGTAGGTATTAAATGTCAAGATATTAATGCCTGTATTAGTCACATTCATTATTTACAGGGTATAACCAGAGGCCTATATAGAACAGTCAACTATTAAAAACTATGTGATTATTCAAATCTTTACTGGATTTTGCTTTAAATAAAGTTATGGTAAATGAACTGATAATGGTTAATGATATGCTTGATCACCTGAGCATATATATAAATTTGAAAGAAAATGTGTTTATTGTAAAATAAATATAGACAAAATAAAATTTTCTATTGTGTTGTAGTATTTATTATTTTTTTTAATTAAGTATCCTGATGAATACAATTAATATTTTGAAACATCTGGTTATTATTTTACTCTGCTATATGGTTGCGAGCATTTCAATTATTGGTTGTTCTGTAGGCCAGACTGAAACTTTTGACCCAAGGCCCGCTCTCATGGAAAATGAAATAGAATTTAGCAACATTACCACAGGCAAAATAAGCAATTCATACTATACTGCCTGCATCATTAAAAATAAGACAGACAAACTCTATGATTTTCATGTTGATTTTCTTTACTATGGCCCGGGTAACAGGCTGCTAGGAGTAAACCAGACAATAGTCCAGGGGTTTTATCCCGGAATGGAAAGAATATTATTTAACCTTGGTGCCGATGACTATACCGGGGCTAACCTTGTAGAAGCCAGGGTTGTAAATATTATAAAATCTGAGAAAAGCAGTATTACTCCCAATTTCAAATTTGACAATCTTTCTGTGTACCATCATGAGTTTGGTACTGAAGTCTTTGGTGAAGTAACCAACCTGGATGAAATGCAGTACTCGATTATACTTCTGGCAGTAATATATGACAGGAATGGTAATCCCATTGAAGCAAATATTCATGGTGTAGATAACTTATATCCTGGTGAAACACGCATATTCTCTGCTCCATTGCTGGATAAAATAGAATCAGATAAATGTCAGGTATATCTTGACTCTATTACTTCTGTAATTCCTGCACAAAAACAGGCGAACATCACATTCTCGAATAAAGAAGTAAATTATGATAGTAATAGCAACCGGGGCAGCCTAATATTTGATGTCATCAATAATGATACATGCAGGTATCAAAATATTGATTTAGTGGTTGGATTTTATAGTCAGGGAAAGCTCCTCTATGTAAGAGAAGATTATATCCATGATATTGGGCCTGGTGAAACCTTTCATTTTGACCAGAGAATATTGGAGGGTGACTGGACTGAAAAGGAAGTTAAAATAAATATAAATGGCTATTCAATTGATTAAAAAACTTAGAAATCTTCAGCTCTTTTTTTAACAGTTTATTCTTATTATAATACCCCGAATCAGTCTGTAACTCTATATTCTTTATATCACGGTAATATGTTTTTACATATTCATACATACGTATATATTGATAATTTTGCAATTGTGCATTAAAATAGCACTAATTTATTGCTATTTTATACCATAGCTTTGATTTGGCAATAATGTGAATTAAATTTATTATTTCTAAAATGAAGGATAGGAGGTGTGCTTATTGGTAATTTTTTCTCTGGTCAAATGAGTCTTTAAAAATCAAAAAAAGATTAATTGGGAGGAGGGAAAAGAAAACTAATGGAAGTAAAAAGAGAAAGGTGGAGCAGCAGGTTTTTATTTATAATGGCAGCTATGGGCTCCGCAATCGGGCTGGGCAATGTCTGGCGCTTTCCTTACGTAGCATATGAATACGGGGGAGGCGCTTTTCTTTTTGCCTGGGTTATTGGACTTCTCGTGCTTGGAATACCATGGCTAACGATGGAATTAGGTATGGGAAGATATTTTCAGAAAGGTGCACCAGGAGTATTCAGAGGTATAGGTAAAAAGTGGGAATGGGTTGGATGGTGGCCTGTTTTTGTTGCTTTTTTGATAGTTGCTTACTACACTGTCGTTATGGCATGGTCATTAAGGTATGCCATTGATTCACTGACAATGGCGTGGGGGACCGGGCAGGCTGCTGCCGAGAGTACAGCTGGACATTTTTATGAAAAAGTATTGCAGATTTCATCAGGTCCTGCTGAATTTGGGTTGCAGGTATGGTCTACTCTGGGTATATTAGCTGTTATATGGATTATTTTGTTTCTTATAATGTTTAAGGGTGCAGGTGTTATAGGTAAGGTTGCTGTATGGACTGTGGCTATCCCCTGGGTTTTGCTTATAGTGTTGTTTATCCGGGGAATTACTCTTCCAGGTGCAATTGAAGGTCTTAATTATTATCTCACAACTGATTTTTCTGAACTAAGTCAGGGCGGAGTATGGTTTGCTGCCTTCAGTCAGGTCGCATTTTCCCTTTCTGTAGGCATGGCAGGTATGTTTGCCTATGGAAGTTTTGTGGCTAGAAAAGCTGATATAAATAATAATGCAGCTATAACCACGCTGGCTGATAGTGCTACTGCATTTTTTGCAGGATTTGCAGTATTCAGCATAGTAGGGTTCTTAATGCAAGCATTATCTATTTCCGCCACCGAGGTAGCTGCTTCAGGACTGGGACTGGCCTTTTTAACCTTCCCTGCAGCTATATCGATGATGCCTGCAATGAATGGATTCATAGGCGTGGCTTTCTTCTTAACCCTTTTCTTCCTGGGTATAGACTCAGCATTCTTCCTCGCACACGGCGGCGTTGCTGCGCCTCTGAGGGATAAATTCGGCTGGAGTTTAGCTAAATCTACCCTGATTGTATGTATTGCAGGATTCTTACTGGGTATGCTATTTACTACTCAGGCAGGATTATACTGGTTAGATATTGTAGATAAGGCAGTTTCCTTCTACGGACTGCTGATTACAGGTTTTCTGGCATGTATAGTAGTTGGCTGGGTATTTGGAGCCAGAAAAATACGGGAGCATTTAAATGCTACATCAGATTTCAAAGTTGGTGCATGGTGGGAATGGGCAGTAAAAGTAATTGTTCCTGCTTTAATACTTTTTGTGGTTATCTATGGTGGATTTATGTCTGATATCCCGGAAGCCTATGGAGGATATAAGATCGGTCCAATAAATGGTTCACATATAATATGGATTATACTCGGTGTAACCCTCATATTGAGCTTTGTACTCCAGTCAATTAAAACTAAAGAAACCGGGGGAGGGGAAAAATGAATGTATCTGCAATAATATCTACTGTAGTAGTCTGGTTAATAATCATTGTTGGTATGGTCTTGTGTTTTACACGAATTGGCAAAGGTGGTAAATGGGAGGATTAGGATTACCATTAATTTGAGCGAATGATTTGAACCGCCCTGCCCTGAAAAGCAGG